>Ga0209646_1000098_pt1 | contig 180711 bp, 169 predicted proteins | sample AraplaL_Col_mTSA_FD_184259 | JGI IMG/M metagenome (GOLD analysis project Ga0209646, IMG submission 184259) | Arabidopsis root microbial communities from the University of North Carolina, USA - plate scrape CL_Col_mTSA (SPAdes) (version 2) | ecosystem: Host-associated > Plants > Roots >...
GCCAGCCGTGCTTGTCCTCGCGGCGGCCGTACTGGATGTCGGTGAGCTCCTCGCGGAGCGACAGCGCCAGCTCGCCCAGCGGCTGCGGCTCGTCGAAACCCTCGCCCACGAGCGCGCCGATCGGCGTCACGACCGCGGCCGTGCCACAGGCGAACACCTCGACGATGTCGCCGGAGGCCACGCCCTCGCGCCACTCGTCGATCGAGATCGGTCGCTTCTCGACCGTGTAGCCGCGGTCCTCGGCGAGCTGCAGCAACGAATCCCGCGTGATGCCCTCGAGGATGCTGTCGGACTCCGGCGTGACGACACGACCGTCCTTGAAGACGAACACGACGTTCATGCCGCCGAGCTCCTCGACGTCGCGGTTCTCGTTGAGGAACACGACCTGGTCGCAGCCCTTCGCGCTGGCCTCGGCCTGCGGCAGGAGGCTGGAGGCGTAGTTGCCCCCCGTCTTCGCCTTGCCGGTGCCACCGCGGCCGGCGCGGGCGTAGTCCTCGGAGAGCCAGATGCGCACCGGCTTCACGCCTCCGGTGAAGTAGGCGCCCGCGGGGCTGGCGATCACGTAGTAGGCGACCTTCTGCGCGGCCCGCACGCCGAGGAAGGCCTCCTTGGCGAACATGAACGGACGCAGATACAGGCTCTGGTCGGCACCGGAGGGCACCCACCGGCCGTCGACGGCGATGAGCTCCCGCAGCGACTGGATGAAGTACTCCGTCGGCAGCTCCGGCAGCGCGAGGCGGCGGGCACTGGCCTGCAGGCGCGCGGCGTTGCGGTCGGGACGGAAGGTGTGGATCGAGCCGTCGGCGTGCCGGTAGGCCTTGATGCCCTCGAAGATCTCCTGTGCGTAGTGCAGCACGGACGCCGCGGGGTCGAGCGGGATCGGGCCGTAGGGCTGCACACGCGGACGGTGCCAGCCGCCCTTGACCGACCAGCAGATGTCGACCATGTGGTCGGTGAAGACGACCCCGAAACCGGGGTTCTCCAGCACTTCGGCGACGCGTGCCGGCGAGGCCGCGTTCAGGTTCTTCGTCACGGCGAACTCCAGGGGAGCCACGCTCGTCTCGGCGTCGATCGTCGTCATGTCGTCATCCAATCCTCGTGGGGTGGGCGCATCCTCGCGCCCTGTCAGCCTACGCCCGCCGTTCAGAGACGGGCAGTGATCGCGGAGCCGATCTCCGCGGTGGTGCGGGCACCGCTGCGGGCGGCGATGTCCGCCTCGACCGCGGCGCTCACACGCGCCGACTCGGCCGTCAGGCCGAGGTGGTCGAGCAGCAGCGCGATGGAGAGGATCGCGGCGGTCGGGTCGGCCTTCTGCTGACCCGCGATGTCCGGAGCCGAGCCGTGCACAGGCTCGAACATCGACGGGAAGTTGCCATCGGGATTGATGTTCCCGGAGGCGGCGAGGCCGATGCCGCCCGTGACGGCGCCGGCGAGGTCGGTGAGGATGTCACCGAAGAGATTGTCCGTCACGATCACGTCGAAGCGCGAGGGATCGGTGACGAGGAAGATGGTGGCGGCGTCGACGTGCAGATAGTCGACGGCGACGTCGGGGTGCTCGGCGGCGACCTCGTTCACGATGCGCTGCCAGATCGCGCCGGCGTGCACGAGCACGTTGGTCTTGTGCACCAGGGTGAGCTTCTGACGGCGGCGCTCCGCGAGGGCGAACGCATAGCGGACGACCCGCTCGACACCGAACGCCGTGTTCACGGAGGTCTCGTTCGCCACCTCCTGCGGCGTCCCCTTCCGGATCGCTCCGCCGTTGCCGACGTAGGGACCTTCCGTCCCCTCGCGAACGACGACGAAGTCGACCTCGCCCGGGTCCGACAGCGGACCGGGAGCTCCGGTGAAGAGCTTCGAGGGACGCAGGTTCACGTAGTGGTCGAGCGTGAACCGGAGCTTCAGCAGCAGCCCACGCTCGATGTTCGCGTCCTTCAGCCGCGGGTCGCCCGGCGTCCCGCCGACCGCGCCGAGGAGGATCGCGTCGTGGGCGGCGATCGCGGCGAGGTCGTCGTCCGTGAGCGTGTCGCCCGTCTCGAGGTACCGTCCGGCACCGAGCGAGAAGCGGGTCTTGTCGAACGTCACGTCGCTGTCGGCCGTGACGGCGTCGAGCACCTTCTCCGCCTCGGCGATGACCTCGGGACCGATGCCGTCACCCGGGATGACGGCCAGCTTCACGACACGCGACATGAGACTCCTTGCGCACTGCACGGGGGTGGACCGACCGCGGCGCGACCGCGGGTCGAACGGGCCGGTCCCCCCAGCGTAGTGGTCAGTGCGTGGGTGCCTTGCGCAGTGTGACGGCCGCGATGACCGCCGCGACGACGACGAGGCCCGCCCCGATGAGCGAGGTCACGGTGACGCCCGAGCCGAACGCGTCGGCCGCTGCCTGCCACAGGGCGTCGCCGAGCGCGGTCGGGAGCTCGTGGGCGGCGGTGTACGCACCGGCCAGCGTCTCCTGCGCAGCGCGGGCCACCTCGGCCGGAAGCCCCTCGGGCAGCACCAGCGCGCCGCGGTAGAACGCGGTGATGATGCCGCCCAGGATCGCGGTCCCCAGCACGGCACCGAGCTCGTACGCCGTCTCGGACACCGCGCTCGCGGCACCGGCCTTCGCCGCGGGGGCGCTGGACAGGATGAGCTCGTTCGAGATGGTCTCGGCCGCACCGATGCCGATGCCGAGGACGACGAAGGCGAGGATGAGCGGCGCCACGCCGTGCTCGTGCGTCGTGAAGGCGACGATGAGGTACCCCACGACGGAGAACACCAGTGCCGCCGGGATGAGGACGTGCGGCGGAACCCGTCGCGAGATCGGCACCACCGTGAGTCCGGCGACGATCATCGCCGCCATCCCCGGCACGAGCGCGAGGCCCGCGACCATCGGCGAGAGCCCCAGCACGAGCTGCAGGTGCTGCGAGACGAAGTACAGGAACCCGACGAGGGCCACGACGCTGAGCAGGTTCACCAGGATCGCCCCCGAGAACGACCCGCGGCGGAACAGGGCCATGTCGAGCATCGGGGTGTCGGCACGGAGCTGACGGCGCACGAACAACGTCCCCATCACGAGGCCGAGCAGCGCCCATCCCCCGGCGTACAGCGACGGGCCGTCGACCGCGAAGGACTTGATGGCGTAGACGACCGGGATCATCGCGGCCATCGAGAGCACGATGCTGAGCGGGTCGATGCGGCCGGGATTCGGGTCACGGCTCTCCGGCACGAGCAGCGGCGCGGCGATGAGCAGCGGGATGAGGACGGGGACGGCGATGAGGAACACCGAGCCCCACGCGAAGTGCTCGAGGAGGAAGCCGCCGACGATGGGGCCGAGCGCGGATCCGGCGGAGAACGCAGACGCCCAGACCGCGATGGCCATGCGGCGCTGGTCGCGGTTCTGGAAGATCGACCGCAGCAGCGAAAGAGTCGAGGGCATGAGCATGGCGCCGAAGAAGCCGAGCAGGGCGCGCGCCGCGATCAGCAGTCCCGCGGTCGGCGCGAAGGCGGCCAGAGCGGAGACCACGGCGAACCCCGTGGCTCCGATGAGGAGCAGGCGGCGGCGCCCGAAGCGGTCGCCCAGCGTCCCCATGGTCACCAGGAGTCCGGCGAGCACGAGCGGATAGACGTCGATGATCCACAGCTGCTCGGCCCCGCTCGGCGCGAGCGAGATCGAGATCTCGGGCAGCGCGAAGCTCAGCACCGTGTTGTCCACCGACACCAGCAGCACCGGGAGCATGAGGACGACGAGCGCCGCCCACCCCCGAGCTCCGACGCGGGGAGCTTCCGTCTCTGTCGTCGGGATCGACGCAGTACGGGTCATGGAACACCTTTCCTTCCTGTGGACCGCTCGTTACTAAACCGTCCGGATGGTATAGTAACAGACGCAGCCCTCCCGATCCCGCTCAGAGGATGACCGATGCCCCGCCCTCCCCTCGCCCGTGAGAAGGTCCTCGACGCCTTCGAGGCGATCCTCATCGACGACGGCGAACGCGCCGCGACGCTCGAGGCCACGGCGAAGGCCGCCGGCGTGTCGAAGGGCGGCCTGCTCTACCACTTCCGCTCCAAGGACGACCTGGAGACCGGGCTCCTGGAGCGCCTGGACCACCTGACCACCCTCGACCTGGAGCGCATGCGCACCGCCGAGGAGGGCCCCGTCGCCTACTACGTGCGGACCTCGGTGATGGAGGACGACGCCCTCGATCGGGCGCTCATCGCCACGACCCGGCTGGCCCAGGGCGGCTCTACCGCCGCGTCCGACATGCTCCGGGATACCCGGCGTCGCTGGGCGGAGACGATCCGTCCGCACGTCCGCGACACCGCCAGCCTCGACCTCGTGATGCTCGTGAGCGACGGCCTCTACTTCAACAACTCGCTCGACGTGCATGGGCCGGAGCGCCTGGTCCCACGCAGCGACGAGCTCGCCGATCTCATCGCCCTCGTGCTGCGCGCCACCGCCTGACGCCGGACAAGGCTGCGGGTACGGAGAAGGGCGGGAGCCTCGCGCTCCCGCCCTTCTCCCCCGCTCTGCGGTGTCAGACCTCGGTGATCTCGATCTGACGGAAGAGGTCGGCGTCGATGGCACCGCGCACGTCGTCCAGCAGCTCCTCGGACACGGGCGAGTCGAGCGTCAGCACGCTGAGCGCCTGATCGCCCGCCGCGAGCCGCGAGATCTGCATGCCGGCGATGTTGATCCCGGCCTCGCCGAACTTCTGTCCGTAGACGGCGACGATGCCGGGGCGGTCGGTGTAGAGCATCACGACGTGATGCTTCTCGATCGGCAGCTCCAAGGCATGGTCGTTGATGCCGACGAGCTTCTCGGCCTGCTTCGGTCCGGTCAGCGTGCCCGACACCGAGAGCTGCGATCCGTCGGACAGCGCCCCCGTGAGGGTGATGACGTTCCGGTACTCCTCGCTCACGTCGTCCTTGAGCAGGCGCACCGCGATGCCGCGCTGCTCCGCCAGGAGGGGCGCGTTCACGTACGACACGGTCTCGCTCACGATGTTCGTGAAGACACCCTTGAGGGCCGCGAGCTTGAGCACGCTCACGTCGTAGTCGTTGAGCTCGCCGTGCACCTCGACGTCGAGGCTCGTGAGCGGCGACGTGGCCAGTGCGGCGAAGATCTGACCGAGCTTCTCCACGAGCGAGATGCCGGGACGCACGTACGGGTCGATGACGCCGCCCGCGACGTTGACCGCATCCGGGACGAGGTCACCGCCGAGCGCGAGCCGCACCGAGCGCGCGACCGAGACGCCGGCCTTCTCCTGTGCCTCTTCCGTGCTCGCACCGAGGTGCGGCGTGACGACGACGTTCGGGAGGTCGAGCAGGGCACGGGCGCTGCCACCCTCGGCCGGGGGCTCGGAGGTGAAGACGTCCAGACCCGCACCGGCGATCTCACCGGCGACGAGAGCTTCGTGCAGCGCCTCCTCGTCGATGAGCCCGCCGCGGGCGACGTTCACGACGAAGGCGGTCGGCTTCATGGCGGCGAACTGCTCGGCGCCGATCATGCCCGTCGTCTCCGGGGTCTTGGGCATGTGGATCGTGAGGAAGTCGGCTTCGGCGACGAGCTCGTCGAGCGAGAGGAGCTGCACGCCGAGCTGCTGAGCGCGCGCCGAGGTGACGTAGGGGTCGTACGCGACGACGCGCATGTCGAAGGCGGCCAGACGAGCGGCGACGAGAGCGCCGATCCGGCCGAGGCCGACGATGCCGACGGTCTTCTCGAAGAGCTCGGCACCGGTGAAGGAGCTGCGCTTCCACTGGCCGGCGGACAGCGAGGCGTGCGCGGCCGGGATCCGGCGGGCGAGGCTGAGGATGTGGCCGACCGTCAGCTCGGCGGCGGAGACGATGTTCGACGTCGGGGCGTTGACGACCATGACGCCGGCCGCGGTCGCAGCCTTGATGTCGACGTTGTCGAGGCCGACACCGGCCCGCGCGACGACCTTGAGCTTCGGCGCGTGCGACAGCGCCTCCTCGTCGATGCGGGTCGCGGAGCGGATGAGCACCGCGTCCGACTCCGCGAGGGCGGCGAAGAGCGCCTCGCGATCGGTGCCGTCGACGTGGCGGACGTCGAAGTCGGGGCCGAGCGCCTCGATCGTGGCGGGAGAGAGTACTTCGGCGATGAGCACGACAGGCTTCGGCACAGTGGATCCTTCGGGGCAGCGCGACAGGCGGGAGGGGCCGATGCGCCGCACACCGTCGGGGGCGCGATCGCGACAACTCTACCGGAGCCCCGGGGGCGCTCCGTGCCGTGTGACGGCGCGACGGATTCGGCTCAGGCGCTGGGCAGCGTCAGACTCAGCGCGAGCAGGCTCATCCAGAACGCCGCGACGATGCCGAGTCCGGCGAGGAAGGTCAGGGCGAGCTCCCCCACACGACGGCGTCGGCCGATCGCGAAGGCGAACCCGAACACGATCACGGGGAACACGACACCGAACAGCAGCGTCGCCCATCCGGTGCCGGTGAGGCCGGTCTGGGCCATGGTGATGAGGTGCGCGACGGCGTTCCACACCGCATACGCGTAGAAGAGCCCGGCGAGGGCGATGACGGTCCACACGAGCCAGCGCGGCGAGCCGGTCGCCACGGCGGACGGTGACTTCGGAGCGGTCATGAGCCGATCACCCCCACGGTCACGAACGGCCACGGCACGAGCAGCACGACGCCGGCCAGGAGCACGGCGGCGCGGATCCAGGAGGCCCGGCCCCGCGTCAGCACCCACGTCGCGAGGAACCAGAGCGCGGGGGCGGCGATCGCCAGCACGAACCAGGGCAGGAACATGAAATCCGCGACGAGGAACGAGGCGAGCGGCTGCAGGCGGAGACCGCCGGCGATCCACCCCACGGTGTAGAGCAGGTAGACGCCCCCGACGACACCGACGAGTACCAGCATCGCATTGCTGAGACCGGAGGGCGCTGCGGTCTCCTCGTCCACCGACGCGGGTGCAGACGCCGAGGGTGCGACGGCCTCGGCCGGGATCGGTTCCGGAGCAGGCGTGGAACGCCGTGCGGCGTCCCGGGGGCGCTGCTCCGCGCTGTCGTCGCCGTCCCAGCTCAGGGCGTCGTCCGAATCGGATGTCATCTCTCCAGAGTAGGACACCCCGACCACTAGGCTCGGGGATGCCTCGGCGGGGTCGCCGGGGACTTTCGGGGGAAAGGACAACCATGGCCGAGAACGAGCCCACGTCGTCTGCTGCGCCGCGTCGTTCCACGGCCGGCGCCACGACCGGCGAACCGCCCGCGGGCTGGACGCCGAGCCCGGAGGCCAAGGCCTCCGCGACGCGCTTCCGCATCATCGCCGCGGTCCTCTGGGCGCTCGCGATCGCGGGTGAGGCCGTCGGCATCTTCTGGCTCCTGCGCCAGCGCGAGTTCGTCGACGAGGGCGGCGCGCTGCTCCGCGATCCGGACACCGGCCTCCTGGAAGAGCAGGGAGCGACGGCGCAGTTCCCCCAGTGGGCGTTCATCACCCTGCTCGTCCTGCTGGTCGTGATCGCGGCGCTGTCGATCATCGGCTCGATCCTGTGGAAGAAGGCCAACACTCTCGACCCCGCGCGCCGCGCCGACAAGACGCGGTTCTTCGTCCAGAACCAGCTCGGCGCGATCATCGCGGTCGTGGCCTTCCTCCCCCTGGTCATCCTCATCTTCCTGAACAAGGACATGGACAAGGGGCAGAAGGCGACCGCCGGCATCGTCGGCATCGTCCTGGCCGTCCTCGCCGCGATCGTCGGGACGAGCTTCGCCCCGCCGTCCGTGGAGCAGTACACCGCAGACCAGTCGGCCGTGATCCAGCTCCTCGGGGCCGATGAGGTCGTGTGGGTCGACGGCGGCAAGGTCTATCACGTCTGCGATGAGGTGCCCGCGATCCAGACCGGCAGCGAGATCCGCACCGGCACCACCTCCGAGGCCATCGAGGCGGGGAAGATCCGGCTCACACTGCAGTTCGCCTCCGAGCTGCGCACCTGCGGCCTCGCGGTACCCGAGAACGCCGACGAGATCACCGAGGCCCTCCGCGCGATCCAGGCCGGTCAGGTCGACACGCCTCTGCCCGCTCCCGTCTGGGCCGACCCGACGGATGCCCCGATCCGGATCCAGGACGCCCCCGCCGACGAAGGCTGACGTCAGGAGGCGCTCAAGGCCTCGACGAGACGGTCCTCCGCCGAGGCGAGGTGGGCGCGCAGCACCGCGGCGGCGCGCTCCGCGTCCCCGGCGGCGACAGCCTCGAGCATCTCCGCGTGCTGCGCGGCGATGAGTTCGGCATCCAGGAGACGCCGACCCTGCACCTGCGCCATGCACAGCCGCACCTCGTCCAGCACGCTCCGGTACATGCGGCTGGTCCGCTCGCTGCCCAGGGCGTCGATGAGCGCCGTGTGGAAGCGGAGGTCGGGATCGACCGTCGCGGGATCGGGGCCAGGCGCCATCGCCTGCAGCTCGGCGTTCGCCGCCACGGCGGCCGCCGGCACAGCAGCGCTCTCCGCGAGCTCGCGCAGCGCCGCGCTCTCCAGCCGGATCCGCGTGCGGTAGACGTCGCGGACGGTCTCCGCCTCGATGCCGACCACGCGCGCCGTGCGATGGGCCGTCCGCACGAGCAGTCCGCTGGCCACCAGCTGCTCGATGGCCGCTTTCGCGCTGGGACGGGCGACGCCGTAGGCCTGGGAGACCGCCGCCTCGGTCAGCGGCTCCCCCGAGCGGATCTCGCCGGAGAGGATCCGGCTGCGCAGCTGTCCGGTCACGGCGTCGACCACGCCGACCACGCCGAGGGGGCGCTCCGCGATCGAGGTCATGCGGAACAGTCTAGTGAGGCGTCCGTCATTCAGTACACTTGTCAGACAATCTTCGAGCGGAGCAGAGGAGCACCGTGCCCACCACCCTCGACCACCCCCTCGATCCCGCACTGCTGGGGCCCGAGACGCAGGTCCACGCCCGATCCATCGACCGCTTCGCCCGCGCCCACGACGCCTCGCACTACCTGCTCGTCCCGGACGCGGTGCTGTCCCCCGCGGACGCGGAGGGCGTCGCCCGCGCGTTCTCGGCGGTCCGGGCGGCCGGACGCACGCTCACGTTCCGCTCCGGCGGCACCAGCCTCTCCGGACAGGGCGTCAGCGGCGATATCCTCGTCGACACGCGCAGCCACTTCCGCGACATCCACATCGACGACGACGGCGCCGCGGTCAGGGTCGGCCCCGGGGCCACCGTCCGACAGGTGAACACGCGGCTGGCCCGGTACCGCCGCAAGCTCGGGCCGGATCCGGCCAGCGAGATCGCCTGCACGATCGGCGGCGTCGTCGCGAACAACTCCAGCGGCATGGCCTGCGGCATCACGGAGAACTCGTACCAGACGATCACGTCGATGGTCGTCGTGCTGCCCAGCGGCACCGTCCTGGACACCGGACGCGCGGACGCCGCGGACGTGCTCCGCGCCGCGGAACCCGCCCTGTTCGCCGGGCTGTCGTCGCTCCGGGAGCGTCTGCTCGCCTCGCCCGGGAACGTCGCGTTCCTGCGGCAGCAGTTCTCGATGAAGAACACGATGGGCTACGGCCTGAACGCCCTGCTCGACTTCGACGACCCGGTGCGGATCCTTGAACACCTCCTCATCGGATCGGAAGGGACCCTCGGCTTCGTCGCGGAGGCCCGTTTCCGCACCATCGAGGTGCGCCCCGCGATCGCCACCGGTCTGCTCGTCTTCGAGACGCTGTCGGCGGCGATGACCGCGCTCCCCGCTCTCACGGAGCTCGGACTCGCGACGATCGAACTCCTGGACGCCGCCTCGCTGCGCGTCGCCCAGGGCCTGAGCGACGTCCCCGCCGCGATCTCCGAGATCGACGTCCAGGGCCACGCCGCCCTCCTGGTCGAGGTGCACGCCGTGGATGACGACGCCCTCGCCGTCGCGAGCGCATCAGCGCAGGCGCACTTCGATGCCCTCCCCCTCGCCGTCACCCCACGCCTGACGACCGATGCCGCCGAGCGCGCCGCACTGTGGCACGTCCGCAAGGGCCTCTACACCGCTGTCGCCGGGGCGCGGCCGTCCGGGACGACCGCGCTCCTCGAAGACATCGTCGTCCCCGTCCCCCGGCTGCTGGCCACCTGCGAGCGACTGATCGAGCTGTTCGCGGAGCACGGCTACGAGGGCTCCGTGATCTTCGGGCACGCGAAGGACGGCAACGTCCACTTCCTCCTGAACGAGCGCTTCGACGACCCCGAGAGCGTGGCGCGGTACCGCCGCTTCACGGACGACCTCGTCGAGCTCGTCCTCGCACAGGAGGGATCCCTCAAGGCCGAGCACGGTACCGGACGCATCATGGCGCCGTTCGTGCGGCGTCAGTACGGCGACGAGCTCACCGACATGATGTGGGAGATCAAGCGACTGTTCGATCCGGACGGGATCCTCAACCCCGGCGTCGTGCTGTCCGACGACCCGGACTCGTACCTCCGGGATCTCAAGCGCGTGCCCACGGTGGAGCGCGAGGTGGACCGCTGCGTGGAGTGCGGCTACTGCGAGCCGACCTGCCCGAGCAAGAGCATCACGCTCACCCCGCGGCAGCGCATCGTGCTGCGGCGGGACATGGCCTGGGCCGAGGAGCAGGGCGACACGGCGCTGCTGCGGGACCTGCGCGCGGACTACGACTACGACGGCGTGCAGACCTGCGCGGTCGACGGCATGTGCGGCGTGGCGTGTCCGGTGGACATCAACACCGGCGACCTCGTCCGCCGCCTCCGGGCCGAGCAGGAGAACGCCGTGGAGGGTGCAGCCTGGGGAACGGCGGCGAAGCACTGGAGCACCGTCACGCGCGCCGGCGGCGTCGCCCTCACGGTCGCCGATGCTCTCCCTGTCCCGCTCGTGCGCGGCGCGACGCGGGTCGGGCGCGCGGTGCTCGGCGCCGACACCGTCCCCCTCTACGACGGCGGCCTCCCCCGCGGCGGCACCGCGCCGCCTCGACCGGTCTCGCCTCCCGACGCCCAGGCCGTCTTCTTCGGCGCCTGCATCGGCACGATGTTCGGTCCGGAGGACGAGGGTCCCGGCTCCCGCGACGCCCTGCGCGCCCTGCTCGACCGCGCCGGGATCCCCGTCGTGGTCCCGGAGGAGAACGGCGGGCTCTGCTGCGGGACGCCGTGGAAGTCCAAGGGACACCTCGACGGCTATCGCCTCATGTCCGAGCGGGTGCTGGCCTCGCTCTGGGACGCCAGCCGCCACGGGGAGCTCCCGGTCGTCTGCGACGCGGCCTCCTGCACCGAGGGCCTCGACGTCATGCTCACCCAGGCCGTCGCCGCCCATCCGGAGTACGCCGGTCTGCGCATCGAGGACGCCACCACGTTCGTCGCGCGGGAGGTGCTGCCGCGCCTCTCCGTCGATGCGAAGCTCCCCTCGATCGCCGTGCACCCGACCTGTTCGACGACCGCGCTCGGCGCGACCGGGGCGCTGACGGCGATCGCCGCCGCCGTCGCTGACGAGGTCTTCGTGCCCGACGGCTGGGGCTGCTGCGCGTTCGCCGGTGACCGCGGCATGCTGCACCCCGAGCTCACCGCGAGCGCGACAGCCCAGGAATCGGCCGAAGTCTCCGCGGCCGATACGGCCCGCGGCGGCTTCGACGCCTTCGTGTCGGCCAACCGCACGTGCGAGATCGGCATGACCCGCGCCACCGGCCGCCCGTACCGCCACGTGATCGAGGTTCTCGAGGAGCGCACGCGCCCCTAGCTCAGCGACGAAGGGCCCCCGTCGGATCACCGACGGGGGCCCTTCTGCGGAGCGTGTGTCAGGCGCCGTGCGCGGTGAGCACGGCGACCGGAGCCTCGCGGAGACCGGCCGGGATCACGATGCGGGTCGAACCGCCGTCTGCGGACACCTCCGCCGGGGTCCCGTCGGCCCACGACAGCGCAGCGGCCGTGAGCTCGGACGGCAGCTCGAACTCGCCGTCCGCCGGGTCGAGCGCATGCACGTGCACCGCGTCGGTGGACGTGGTGTAGCGGCGAGGAGCCCCCGTGCGCTCCCCCATCCGCGTCCAGGGCCGCGTGCCGTAGATCGCCGCACCGCTCACGGCCAGCCAGCTGCCGAGCTCCTGCATCGCCTTCCGCTGCAGCGCCGGAATGGATCCGTCCGCCGCGGGGCCGACGTTGATGAGCAGGTTGCCGTTCTTCGCGACGACGTCGACGAGGAGCCGGATCAGGGCCGCGCCGGAGAGCGAGTGGCGCTCGTCCTCCGCCTGGTTGAACCCGAACGAGTAGCCGAGCCCGCGGGTCGACTCCCACGGCTCGGGGATGATGTCCGGGATGTCCGTGTATTCGCGGGTGAGGAACCCGTGGTACGGCACACCCCAGCGGTCGTTGACCACACCGTCCGGGACGGCGTCGAAGTACCGCTGCAGGAGTGCGGCCACGGCGTACTCCTCCGTACCCTTGCCGCCGTCCGGCCACTCGATGTCGTTCCAGAGCACGTCGGGCGCGAACCGCTCCACGAGCTCCTCGAGCTGCGCGGCGGCGTAGCGGGAGAAGTGGGCGTCGTTGCGACGGAACCGGAACAGGTCGGTGTCCGACTCGATCGGCGGGAAGTCGCTGACGTGCCAGTCGAGCGCTCCGGAGTAGTACACGCCGAACTTGGCTCCCGCCCGCCGCGTGGCGTCGTGGAACTCGGAGATGAGGTCACGGCGAGGGCCGCGCGCGACGGCGTTGAATCCGGTCGTGGCGGTGTCCCACAGACAGAACCCCTCGTGGTGCTTGGTCGTGGGCACGACATAGCGCGCTCCGGCCGCGACGAGTTCACCGACGAAGGCCTCGGCATCGAAGGCGTCGGCGTCCCACTGGTCGGCGAGGTCCTCGTACGAGGTCCCAGGACCGTAGGTGCGCTGGTGGCGCTCCCACGTCGGGCTGCCCGGGATGCGCACCGTGTTGCCGTACCACTCCGCGTACTGGTGCCACGCATAGGCATCCTCGGTGGGGATGTTCACGCCCTCCCCGTGCTGCACGGCCCACGCCGGCACGGAGTACAGCCCCCAGTGCACGAAGAAGCCGAGCTTGGCGTCGCGGTACCAGTCCGGCACGCCGTTCGCAGGGTAGACCGGGGACGCCGCACCGAAGTCGGGGCCGGTGCGCTTCTCGAAGTTCATCATGATGCCGTGTCCTCCTCGTCGGCCCCGCGGCGCACGACCACCGCGGTCAGATCGGGGTCGCCTGTCGTGTCGAACGGGAACACCGCGGGGCGCAGGCGATGGTGTCCGAGGCGGAGCAGGTCCTGGTCCACCCCGCCCGGGGTGAGCGCCAGCGTCCATCCCGCTGCCAGCTCGTACAGCTCCGGCTCCAGGTAGCCGATCTTCACGACCACGATGTCGGCCGTCGTCGGCTCGAGCCCCAGCATCCGGAAGTCGGAGAGGTGGTGGAAGGGCTTGCGGCGCTCGGTCAGGATGGCGTGCAGCCCGCCGACCGCGAGCACCACCTGGGTGCCGGCGTCCGGGTCGCCGTCGGTGACGGAGAACACCGTGCCGGTGATCTCGACCGGTCCGTGGGGCCCGGAATCGACCGCGGCTCCGGCTGACAGCGTGACCGTCGCACCGACGCCCGCCTCCACGGCTTCGGCGACGGCCCGCGGATCGAAGATCGAGGCGACCAGCGTCGTGTGCGTGCCGTCGGTGAGCTCGGGTCGCTGCAGCAGGTGGGCGAGGGTCCAGGTCACATCGCCCGCTCCCCCGGCCGTCGGGTTGTCGCCGGAGTCGGAGATCACGTACGGATGCGGGGCACCGGGGGCCAGCGCCTCCTCCAGCGCGTCGTCGAGGCTTCCCGTCTTCGCGACGAAGACGAAGTCCTTCCGTGCCTCCCAGAACATCCGGGCCACGCGCTCCGCCTCACGGGCGATGACCTCCCTGTCGTCCCCGGTGACCACGACGTACGCCTGGCAGCGCGGCTCGTCGGCCCATGCATAGCCGATCCACACCGACGCGTCCACGACGCCCGGCAGCGCCTCGATCTCCGGCAGCTCGGCGTAGATGCTCCGCGCGGGCTCCAGTCGCGTGCTCGTCTTCTCCCCGGGCAGCAGCACGGGCACGGGCACCCAGGCCGTGAAGGGCCGCCGTGCCTGCACGTCGCTGCCGTGCGGGCCGCGGAGACGGTCGAGCAGGTTCCACACCGCCCGCTCCTTCGTGTTCAGCCAGTCCTCATGCGGCGCCATCCGGTAGCAGGTGAGCAGATCCACCGCGTCGCGCAGAGTCTCCGAGACGTTGCCGTGCAGGTCCATCGATGTGGAGACGAGGGTGTCCGGGCCCAGGGCGTCCCGCACCGCGAGAGCGAGGTCGCCCTCGGCATCGTCCATCCCGACGACGCTCATCGCGCCGTGGATGTCGAAGAAGAATCCGTCGAACGGCCCCTGCGTGCGGATCCTCTCGACGATCGCGTCCTTCATCCGGCGGTAGGTGTCCGGGTCCACGGCACCGCCGGGCAGCGAACGGCCGTGCGTGAGCGGGACCCACTCCGCGGCCTCGGCGAGCTCGCGTCCGGCGTCGAGGAACGGGTAGTACGCCCGCAGTGCATCGCCGGTGCGGATCGTGAAGGCCTCGTCCCCGGAGATATGCGGGGAGAAAGTGCTCGACTCGATGGAGATGCCGCCGATGCCGATCCGGGGCCGCGCGAGCCCGCCCTCGGCGAGCGGCGGCAGCGGACCCATCCAGATCTCGTGGGCTTCCGGGCGTGCGGTCACGGTGGTGTTCTCCTCTGCGGTCGCAGTCGTGGTCAGGAAACGGGGGCGAGGGCGCGTCGTGCGCTCTCGATGGCGCCGAGCGCGACGGCGTCGGCTCCGAGGACGGCGGGGACGACGCGCAGCGCGATGCCCGACACTGGGGCATCGGTACCGAGCGTCCGCTCGATCGACGGCTCCAGGAGGTCCCAGGAGGCCGTGACCCCGCCGCCGACGATGGCGATCGGCAGGTCGAGGAGCGTCGCGGCACTGGCGCAGGCGAGAGCGAGCGCCCGACCGGCGGCGTCGAACACCGCGCGGGCGTCGGCGTCGCCGGCCCGTGCGGCCTCCGCGACCTCCCTGGCATCGTTCACCGGACGACCGGTGCGCTCCTCGAACCGCCGGGCGATCGACGTCCCGGACGCCAGGGTCTCCAGGTGACCGGTCTGCCCGCAGGTGCAGACGAGGTCGCTGTAACCGGGCGTGTGCCCGATCTCGCCGGCCGCGCCGTGGGGGCCGTGGTGCAGCTCCCCGCCGATGACCAGCGCGCCGCCGACGCCCGTGCCGAGCATCACACCGAGCACATCGGGAACGCTCGGACCCGCCGCGGCGGCTTCTCCGAGGAGGAAGGCGTTCACGTCGTTCTCGACCCGCACCGGGACGCCGACGCGCTGCGCCAGCTCCGGGCCGAGCGGAAAGCCCGCCCAGTCTGCGAACAGGGCGGATGCGGCACGGATGGTGCCGCTCTCATGGTCGATGACGCCTGCGGCACCCACCCCCACCGCGGCGACGGCGACACCGGCCTCGGCCGCCAGCCGCGCGACGAGGCCGGCCGCGGCGTCCGCCATCGCCGAGCCGCCGACGCTCGCGGGCGCCGGGACGCTTCCGCGTGCGAGGACGTCTCCGAAGGCGTCCACGACGAGGGCCGCGATCTTCGTGCCCCCGATGTCCACCCCCGCCAGAGCGAAGTCGGACCCGGGGCCCGTGGTCGTTCGTCGAGGGTCGTCCGTCTGCTGCCCGACCGCGTTCATCGTCCGCCCAGTCCGGCCATCGCGATGCCCTTGACCAGGTGCTTCTGCAGCACGATCACGAGCAGGGTGGTCGGAATCATCGAGATGATGGCGGCGGCCATCTGCAGGTCCCACCGGGTGCCGGTGAGACCGGCGAAGCTCGCCAGACCGACCGGCAGCGTGCCGTGCGCGTTGTAGTCGACCGTGACGATGAGGGGCCAGAGGTAGCTGTTCCAGAAGGACAGGAACGTGAAGACCGCGAGTACCGCGACCGCGGACTTCGACAGCGGCAGGATGATCTGCAGGAAGGACCGGACAGGGCCGGCGCCGTCGACACGGGCCGCCTCCTCCAGCTCGTAGGGGATGCCGCGGAAGAACTGCCGCATCAGGAACGTGCCGAAGGCGCCGAACGCGAAGGGCAGGATGAGCGCCTGATAGGTGTCGACCCAGTTGAACCACTGCATGACCTGGAACATGGGGATGACGAGCACCTCGGCGGGCACCATCAGCGTGGCCAGGAAGAGGACGAAGACCGCGTCGCGGCCCTTCCACCGCAGGCGCCCGAACGCGTATCCGGCGGTCGTGGACACCACGAGCACGACCAGGGTGCCGCCGATCGCCACGATGAACGAGTTCATGATGTACGTGAGGAACGGTCCGTAGGCGAAGACGTCGACGAAGTTGCTCCAGCGGAGCTCGGAGCCCACGAGCGTCGGCGGCATCGAGAACATCTCGGAGTTCGGCTTGAGGGCCGAGAAGAACGCGTAGACGAGCGGCGCGATGAAGATGAGCGCCGCGACGTAGATGGTGACGTGCGCGAGGATCAGCCGGGCGCGCGCGCCCGGCGTGGTCGCCGCACCACGCGCCTTCTCCCGCTCGCGCTGACGCCGCGGGGCGGTGCCGGTGGGCCGGACGAGGGTCTCAGTGCTCATAGTGCACCCACTTCTTCTGTGCGGCGAACTGGATGCCCGTGATCGCGATGATGATCGCGAACAGGATCCACGCGGCGGCGGCGGCGAGTCCGAGATCGCCGAAGGTGAAGCCCTGCTCCCAGATGTACATCACGAGGGGCTTGGTGGCGTTGCCGGGTCCGCCTCCGGTGAGCATCTGCGGCTGGACGAAGACCTGGAGCGAGGTGATCATCGTCATGATCGTCGCGAAGAAGATCGACGGCGAGATCATCGGGATGATGATGCTCCACACACGCCGGATGCCCTGTGCGCCATCGATACTGGCTGCTTCCAGGACGCTCTCCGGGAGCTGTTCGAGGGCGGCGGAGAAGATCAGCATGTTGTAGCCGAGTCCCTGCCAGACGCTCATCACGACGACCATGATCATCGCCCAGTTGGGGTCGGCGAGGAAGTTCGGCAGCTCGATGCCGAACCAAGTGACCGAGAGGCCGTTGAAGAGCCCCTGCGGCTGCAGCATCATCTTCCACACCAGGACGTTCGCGACCATCGGGGTCACGACGGGGATGAAGAAGAGGACGCGCAGGGCACCGCGGCCGCGGATGCGGGGACCGAGACCGAGGGCGAGCACGAGCGAGAGAGCGACGCTCAACGGCACGTACAGCAGCGTGTACACGGCCGAGTTGCGCAGCGCGGGCCAGAAGTCCGGGCTGCTGGTGAACAGCTTGACGTAGTTGTCCACCCCGTTGAAGGTGCGTTCGCCGAAGGTCGGCCAGTCGAAGACGCTCATCACGATCGAGAGCCCCACGGGCACGATCGTGAACAGGGCGAGGCCCACCAGGGCTGGGCTTGCGAAACCCAGCGCCTGGCGGCCCTCGACCTTGGCGAGCGATCCTCGACGTCTCGTCGTGATCGTCATCTCGTTGTCTTTCTCTGTTACTGCTGTGCGGGCCGGATCCGGCTCACTCGCCGAACTGCGCCTGGGCGTTCGACAGCAGCTCCTCCATCGTCATCTGGCCGTTGTAGACGCTGACGAGGTTGGGCTGGATGTAGCTGTCGAGCTTCTGCCAGTTCTTGGTCATGTACAGCGGCACCGTGTCACCGAACGCGGCCTCGAACACCGACTGGACCTGGTCGCGGTACTGTTCGTCAATCGACTCGAAGTACAGCGGCTGCGACGAGATGCGGGCCGGGTAGGAGCGGCCGGACGACGCGATGTAGTCCTGCGCGTCCTCGCCGACGAGGGAGCCGAGCACCTTCAGCGCGGCCTCCGGGTTCTTGCAGTTCTCGGCGATGCCGTAGCCGGAGCCGAGGATGGGACCGGGGTTGCCGTCCACGCCCGCGGGCAGCGGCACCATGCCGGCGGCGAAGCCGGACTCGTTGTTGAGGTAGCTGACGGCGTTCCAGGTGCCGTCGACGGCCATGGCCGCGTTGCCACCCGTGTACTGGTTCTCGCCCCAGCCGGTGTCGGAGGCGGAGGCGACCGGAGCCGCGACCTTCTTCTCCGTGACCAGGCCGGCGTACCAGGACGCGGCGTCGACGAAGTCCTCGTCGTCGATGTGCAGCGTGCCGTCCTCGGAGGCGGGCTGCGTGGCGGAGTACGCGATCGGCATCGACATCCACTGGTAGCCGCCCATGCCCATGCCGAAGCCGTACTTGCCGTCCTTCGTGGCGTCGGCGGCGATCGTGTCGAAGTCGTCGAACGTCCAGCCGATCTCCGGCGTGGCGGCACCGGCGGCGCTGAGCATGTCCTGGTTGTAGTAGACGAGCATCGTGGCGACGTCGAACGGCACGCCGTAGACCTTGCCCTCGAAGCTGAGGATGCCGTCGGCGCTCGGGTTGAACTCCGACCAGTCGATGCCCGCGGTCTTGAGATCCTCGTCGCTGAGCTCGCGGAAGCCGGCCGTGTAGCCGCCGAGCTGCGCGCCGCTCATGCCGGTGATGCACGCCATGTTGCCGCTGGCCATGTTGGTCGTGAGCTTGGTGAAGAAGTCGCTCCACGGCGACGTCTGCAGCTTGATCTTGATGTCCGGGTTCTGCTTCTGCGCGAACTCGATCTGCGCCTCCAGCGCATCGACGTCCGACTCGCTGCCGGCCCACATGTCCACCACGATGGTGTCGCCGTCGGCCGAGCCCCCGGATCCCCCGCTGCTCGCACAGCCGGTCATCGCCACGGCCACGCCCGCGACAGCGGCGACAGCCCCCACACGCAACTTCTTCATTGAATGCCTCCTGAGAAGGGATAGGTTATTTCGAGACTCGAACTAACCAATTAGGATTTCGTATGAAGTTACGCTGTCATAGTTCGCAAGGTGCCGCAAGCTGAACATCCGATGTTTATAGGGTGGTGATAATTCGTGACTCGCCTGAAACACGCGGCACCCCCGCTACGCTGACGATGCCTCGAGACGAAGGGCCTCCATGACGAACCCCGCCGACACCACCGTCGACGACCCGCACACGCGGCGCATCCTCGACTTCGTCGCCCGCGGACAGGCGCGCTCCCGCTCCGAACTCGCCTCCGCCCTCGGCGTGGCCGCGTCGACCGTCGGCCTGCGCGTACAGGCGCTCCTCGATGCCGGCGTGCTGGAGGAGGCGGGGGCCGGCACCTCCCGCGGCGGACGACGGCCGCGCGTGCTGCGGATCGCTGGCGACGGCATCGTGCTGTCCGCCGATCTCGGCGGACGCCATGCCCGCATCGGACGGCACGACCTCAGCGGCGGCCTGCTCCACTCGGAGACCATCGCGATCGACGTCGCGGACGGCCCGGAAGCGACGCTGGAGAGAGTGTCGGAGGTCTTCGAGCGCCTGCTCGCCGAGACACGGGTCCACGCGATCGGCGTGAGCCTGCCCGGCCCCGTCGACGTCGCGACCGGCTCCGTGGATCAGCCCTCGCGGATGCCGGGGTGGCCCGGATTCCGCGTCGGCGAGCACCTCGCGGAGCGCCACGGCGTCCCCGTCGTCGTCGACAACGACGCCAACCTCGCCGCGCTCGGCGAGCACCGTCGCCAGCTCGGGCACACCCAGCACAGCATCACCGTCAAGGCGGGCACCGCGATCGGCAGCGGGATCATCGTGGACGGGCACATCCATCGGGGAGCGACCGCCGCAGCCGGCGACATCACGCATACGCGGATCGACGGCAGCGGCGACATCCCCTGCTCCTGCGGCAACACCGGCTGCCTGGAGACCGTGGCCAGCGGCGCGAGCCTCGTCCGCCAGATGCGCGAGCGCGGCAACACCGAGGTCCGCACCACGGCCGACGTCCTCACGCTGGCGCGGGACGCGGACCCCCTCGCCACGACCCTCGTCCGCACCGCGGGGACCCACCTGGGTCAGGCACTGTCCGGCGTCGTGAACTTCTTCAACCCGCACGCCCTGTTCCTCACCGGGAGCATGAGCGCCTCCGAGCCGTTCATCGCCGCGGTGCGCAGCCGGGTCTACGAGGCCTGCCACCCGCTCGCGACCCAGCGCCTGCGGATCGAGGCCGCGGCCACCGGCGCGGACGCGATCCTGCACGGCGCCGCCCGCCTCGCGCTCGAGGGCATGGACATCCCGGTGGCGACGGCCTGAGCCGCCGCCACCGTCAGCCTCACTCCCCCGTGAGGCGCAGTTCGATGACCGGCATCAGCACGTCGGGACGCCGTACCGGAAGATGCACCGTGAGCGTCCCCTCGGCCTCGCCCGCCGGCGTCATCAGGTCGGCCTGCTGGTCCGGGTCGCTGACGCTCGTACGCAGCCAGGAGCCGTCGTTCAGCAGCCGCGCATACGAGACCTTGCCCGCAAGACCGGGCAGATGCACGAAGCCCAGCGGCCAGCTGAACAGGCTCAGGTAGAGCCGGTCGCCGCGGAGCGTGTACACGCCCTCACGGGGCGGCGTGAACGGCGCGTGACCGGCCCCGATCACGGCGCGGTCGTGCAGGCGCATCCACTCCCCGATCTCGGCGAGGGTCTCCGCATCCCGGGGCGCGATCGCCCCACGCCCGTCCGGGCCGATGTTCAGGAGCATGTTGCCGCCCATCGACACCGAGTCGACGAGCATCTGCGCGAGCAGCACCGGCGACTTCTGGTCGGTGTTGTCCCGGTGGTACCCCCAGGAGCCGTTGAGCGTCTGGCATGCCTCCCACACGAGGGGCACGCCGTCGCGGACGATGGGAGCCGTCGGCTGATACTGCTCGGGCGTCACGAAGTCCGCGGGGATGCCGAGCCGGTCGTTGACGAGCATCTCCGGCTGCAGCTCCCGACACAGCGCAAGCAGCGCCTCGGCGTCCCAGTCCTGCGGCCCCTTCCCCTCCCAGCCGTCCTTGGACTCGGGATAGGTGAAGTCGAAGAACAGGTAGTCGATGTCGCCGTACCCGGTGAGCAGCTCGCGGACCTGACCGTGCAGGTACTCGCGGTAGCGGGCCATGTCGCGCCCCTCGTTCAGGGCGTGCGCGTTCTCGTCGTCGCGTCGCGGGTGGTTCCAGTCCACCGTGAAGTCGGGGTGATGCCAGTCGATGACCGAGTGGTAGAGGCCGACCCGGATCCCCTCGGCACGGAGGGCGTCGACGTACTCGCGCACCAGGTCGCGCCCGACCGCCGCGACGGAGGTGAAGTCGGTCAGCTTCGAGTCCCAGAGGCAGAAGCCGTCGTGGTGCTTCGTCGTCAGCACGACGTAGCCCATCCCCGTCTCCTTGGCGGTCTTCGCCAGGGCCGCGGCATCGAAGAGGTCGGGATCGAAGTTGTCGAAGTACGGGCGGTACTCCTCGTCGGTGAGGCGTTCGTAGTTCTGCACCCACTCGTGCCGCGCGGCCCCGCTGTAGAGGCCGAAGTGGACGAACATGCCGAAGCGGGCGTCATCAAACCATTCCTGTCGCATGCGTCCATCCTGGCACAGACATCGGATGTCTGCGCCGCGGAATGCCGTACGGAACGCCGAACGGGCGCCCCCGGAGGGACGCCCGTTCGTTCGCGAGTCGAATCAGCGCGCGGCGCTACCGTCGACGTAGTCCTCGTCCTGCTGCTTCCAGGCGAAGAGCGAACGCAGCTCCTTGCCGGTCGCCTCGATCGGGTGCTGCTCTTCCTTGGCGCGGAGGGCGAGGAATTCCTCGGCCCCGTTGTCCTGGTCGTCGATGAAGCGCTTCGCGAACGCGCCGGACTGGATGTCGGACAGGACGCCCTTCATGCTCTCCTTGACGCGCTCGTCGATCACGCGCGGGCCGGACACGTAGTCACCGAACTCGGCGGTGTCGGAGATCGACCAGCGCTGCTTGGCGATGCCGCCCTCCCACATGAGGTCGACGATGAGCTTGAGCTCGTGCAGCACCTCGAAGTAGGCGATCTGCGGCTGGTAGCCCGCCTCGACGAGGGTCTCGAAGCCCGCCTGGACGAGGTGGCTCATGCCGCCGCAGAGCACGGCCTGCTCGCCGAACAGGTCGGTCTCGGTCTCCTCGGTGAAGGTCGTCTTGATGACGCCGGCACGGGTGCCGCCGATGGCCTTCGCGTACGACAGCGCGAGGTCCCAGGCCTGGCCGGAGGCGTCACGCTCGACGGCGATGATGTCGGGGATGCCGCGGCCGGCGACGAACTCGCGACGCACCGTGTGGCCGGGAGCCTTCGGGGCGACGAGGATCACGTCGACACCCTCGGGTGCGTCGATGTAGCCGAAGCGGATGTTGAAGCCGTGCGCGAAGGCCAGGGTCTTGCCCGCCGTCAGGTTCGGGGCGATGGACTCGCTGTAGATCGTGCGCTGGTGCTGGTCCGGCGCGAGGATCATGATGACGTCGGCCCACTCGGTCGCCTCGGCGACGGTCTTCACGGGGAAGCCGGCCTCCTCGGCCTTCGCGGCGGACTTCGAGCCCTCCTTGAGGGCGATCGCGACCTCGACACCCGAGTCGCGCAAGTTCTGGGCGTGGGCGTGGCCCTGCGAGCCGTAGCCGACGATCGCGACCTTCTTGCCCTGGATCAGGGACAGGTCGGCGTCGTCGTCGTAGAAGATCTCGGTGCTCACTGGTTTCTCTCCTTGGTTGTGGTTGTGCGGGACGCGCGGTCCCAGAGTCTGTCGAAGGGTCAGCCGCGCAAGACGCGCTCGGTGATGCTCTTGCCGCCGCGGCCGATCGCGAGGAGGCCGGACTGGGCGATCTCCTTGATGCCGAAGGGCTCCAGAGCGCGAAGCAGCGCCTCGACCTTGCCCTTGTCGCCGGTGACCTCGATGACGAGGGCGTCGGCGGCGTAGTCGACGACCGACGCGCGGAAGAGGTTGACGACCTCGATCACGTTCGAGCGGCTGGCGTTGTCCGTGCGCACCTTCACGAGCATGTGCTCGCGCTGCACGGACGACGCCGGGTCGAGCTCGACGATCTTAATGACGTTGATCAGCTTGTTGAGCTGCTTGGTCACCTGCTCGAGCGGCAGTTCCTCCACGTCGACGACGACCGTGATGCGGGAGATCCCCGGCACCTCGGTCACGCCGACGGCGAGGGAGTCGATGTTGAAGCCGCGGCGCGCGAACAGGCCGGCGACGCGGGTCAGAAGGCCGGGGGTGTTCTCCACCAGCAGGCTCAGGACATGGGTCGACATGGCTCAGTCCTCCTCGTCGAACGCGGGCGCGTGGTCGCGCGCGTACTGGACATAGCTGTTGCTGACCCCCTGCGGCACCATCGGCCACACCATGGAGTCGGCGCTCACCACGAAGTCGATCACCACGGGGCGGTCGTTCGTCTCCAGCGCGAGCTGGATGGCGGCGTCGACCTCCTCCTCCTTCTCCACGCGGATCGCGAGGCAGCCGTATGCCTCCGCGAGCTTCACGAAGTCGGGGATGCGGATCGTGCCGTGCCCGGTGTTCAGGTCGGTGTTGGAGTGGCGGCCGTCGTAGAACAGCGTCTGCCACTGCCGGACCATGCCCAGCGACGAGTTGTTGATGATCGCGACCTTGATCGGGATGTTGTTGATCGCGCAGGTGGCGAGCTCCTGATTGGTCATCTGGAAGCAGCCGTCGCCGTCGATCGCCCAGACCTGGCGCTCCGGCTCGGCGACCTTCGCTCCCATGGCCGCCGGCACCGAGTAGCCCATCGTGCCCGCACCGCCGGAGTTCAGCCAGGCGTTCGGACGCTCGTACTTGATGAACTGCGCGGCCCACATCTGGTGCTGCCCCACACCGGAGGCGAAGATGCCCTCCGGTCCGGTGAGCTCGCCGATGCGCTGGATCACGTACTGGGGCGCGAGCAGGCCGTCGGTCGTCGGCGCGTACCCGAGGGGGAACTCGTTCCGGAGGCCGTCGAGGTACGACCACCACTCCTCGATGTCGGGCTTCGTGTCTGCCGTCGCTCCGCGGAAGGCCGCGTCGAGATCGGTGAGCACGTCGCGCACGTCTCCGACGATCGGCACGTCGGCCGTGCGGATCTTGGAGATCTCCGCCGGGTCGATGTCGACGTGCACCACCTTCGCGTCCGGCGCGAACAGTGCCGCCTTGCCCGTGACGCGGTCGTCGAACCGTGCGCCCAGCGAGACGAGGAGGTCGGCCTCCTGCAGCGCCAGCACGGCGGGGACCGTGCCGTGCATGCCCGGCATTCCCAGGTGCTGCGGATGCGAGTCGGGGAAAGCACCTCGCGCCATCAGCGTCGTGACGACGGGCGCACCGGTCGACTCGGCCAGTTCGAGCAGCTCGGCCGCGGCCCGGCCGCGGACGACACCGCCGCCCACGTACAGCACCGGCTTCTTCGCCTCCGCGAGGAGCGCGGCCGCCGCCTGGATCTGCTTGCCGTGCGCCTTCGTCACCGGGCGGTACCCGGGGAGCTCGATCTTCGGCGGCCACACGAAGGGCGCGGTCGCCTGCTGCGCATCCTTGGTGATGTCCACCAGCACCGGACCGGGGCGACCGGTGCCGGCGATCTCATAGGCAGCCGCGATGGCGCCGGGGATGTCCGCGGCGTCCTTCACGAGGAACGAGTGCTTCGTGATCGGCATCGTGATCCCCACGATGTCGGCCTCCTGGAAGGCATCCGTGCCCATCAGCGTCGAGAACACCTGACCGGTGATCGCGAGCAGCGGCACCGAGTCCATGTAGGCGTCGGCGATCGCCGTGACGAGGTTGGTCGCCCCGGGGCCCGAGGTGGCGATGCACACGCCGACCTTGCCGGATGCGGAGGCGTATCCCTCGGCCGCGTGGCCCGCGCCCTGCTCGTGCCGCACGAGGATGTGACGCAGCTGCGACGCATCCATCAGCGGGTCGTAGACCGGGAGGATCGCGCCGCCGGGAAGGCCGAAGACATCCGTGACACCGAGAAGCTCGAGCGAGCGGACGACGGCCTCCGCACCGGTGATCTCCGGAGCGGATGGACGGGCGGGCGGCCTCGGCACGGCCGAGACGGAGTCAGCAGTCATGACTTTCCTTCTGATGAACTGTGCGGGACACCGGCGCTCCGATCGAGCGGTTCCTGAGCCGGTCGATGGATCAGCCGGTCGTCGCTCCCTCGGCGGCGGACCGCACGAGGCGCGAGTACTTGGCAAGAACGCCTCGGGTGTAGCGCGGGGGAAGCGGCTCCCAGCCAGAGCGGCGGGAGGCGAGCTCCGCCTCGTCGACGAGTAGGTCGAGAGAGCGAGCTGCGATATCGACCCGTATCAGATCACCATCGCGCACGAAGGCGATAGGACCTGCGTCCACCGCTTCGGGTGCTATATGTCCGATGCACAGGCCGGTTGTGCCGCCTGAGAATCGTCCGTCCGTCAAGAGTAGTACATCTTTTCCGAGCCCCGCGCCCTTGATGGCCGCGGTGATGGCGAGCATCTCGCGCATACCCGGTCCGCCCTTGGGGCCCTCGTACCGGATGACGATGACCGTCCCCGGCTCGATGGTCCCCGCGGCGACCGCGTCCATGGCGGCGCGCTCGCGCTCGAAGACCCGCGCGGGACCCTCGAAGACGGCCGCGTCGAAGCCGGCGGTCTTGACCACGGCACCCTCCGGAGCCAGCGACCCGTGCAGGATCGTCAGGCCGCCGGTGGCGTGGATGGGGTTGTCGAAGGTGTGGATGACCTCGCCGTCGATCGGCTGCGGGTCGAGCTCGGCGAGGTTCTCGGCGAGCGTCTTGCCGGTGACGGTGAGCGCGTCGCCGTGCAGCAGCCCTTCGTCGAGCATCGCCTTCATGATGACGGGGATGCCGCCGTGCCGGTCGACGTCGTTCATGACGTACTTGCCGAACGGCTTCATGTCGGCCACGTGCGGGACCTTGTCGCCGATGCGGTTGAAGTCGTGCAGGCTCAGCTCGACCTCGGCCTCCCGGGCGATCGCGAGGAGGTGGAGCACGACGTTGGTCGAGCCGCCGAGGGCCATCGCGAGAGCGATCGCGTTCTCGAACGCCTCCTTGGTGAGGATGTCGCGCGTCGTGATGCCCTGACGGAGCAGGTTGACGACGGCCTCGCCCGACCGGTGCGCGAAATAGTCGCGGCGGCGGTCGGCAGCGGGCGGCGCGGCGGAGCCCGGCAGGCTGAGCCCGAGCGCCTCGGCGACGGAGGCCATGGTGTTGGCGGTGTACATGCCGCCGCACGCGCCCTCACCGGGAGCGATGGCGCACTCGATGCGCTTGAGGTCCTCCTCGCTCATGAGGCCGGCACGGCAGGCGCCGACCGCCTCGAACGAGTCGATGATCGTGACGTCCTTCTCGGTGCCGTCGGAGAGCTTGACCCAGCCCGGCGCGATCGACCCGGCGTAGAGGAAGACGCTCGACAGGTCGAGGCGCGCGCTGGCCATGAGCATGCCGGGGATCGACTTGTCGCAGCCCGCGAGCAGGACGGAGCCGTCGAGGCGCTCGGCCATCATCACGGTCTCGACCGAGTCGGCGATGACCTCGCGCGACACGAGCGAGAAGTGCATCCCCTCATGGCCCATCGAGATGCCGTCCGAGACGGAGATGGTGCCGAACTGCAGCGGGTAGCCACCGCCGGAGTGCACGCCCTCCTTCGCCCCCTGCGCCAACCGGTCGAGGCTCAGGTTGCAGGGCGTGATCTCGTTCCAGCTGGACGCGATACCGATCTGCGGCTTGTCCCAGTCGGCGTCCCCCATCCCGACCGCGCGGAGCATGCCGCGGGAGGTCGTGGCCTCGATGCCGTCGGTGACGACGCGACTGCGGGGCTTGATGTCGATGGGCGCGCTGGTGGAGGGATCATGCGAGGACATGACGAGAGTCTATTCCTGCGCGACGGCCCTCTCGTTCGCGAGCGTCTCCAGAAGCGCGGCGATCTGTTGTGGAGAGTCCACACGGAGGGTCGCGGCGCTCTCCCCCGGTCCGACGCGCACACCGAGGTCGCCCTCCTGCAGCACACGCATCGCATCCTCGTCTGTCACGTCGTCACCGGCGAAGAGGATGCCCGTCGCGTCGAAGCGCTCCCGAAGGGCGATCATCGCGGCGTCCTTGCCCTCGTTCCGCGACGAGAACTCCAGCACCCGATGGCCGGCGCGCCGGCGCCACTGCGGGAAGCGCTCGGCGACGAGGGCGTCGATCTCGGCGAAGACCCTCTCCTCCGTCTCCCGGTCCGCGCGACGGGTGTGCACGCCCATGCCGAAGGTCTTCGGCTCCAGCTCCGCGCCCTCGTAGCGGTCGATGATCGGCTGCGCGGCGGCCCACAGCTCCTCGCGCGCCCCGAGCTCGGTCGTGTCCCCCGGGGCGTCGGCGGCACCCTCACCGGGGAACCAGTACTGCGCGCCGTGGGAGCCGGCGAGGACGACCACGGAGTCGTCGGTGTGCTCGGTGATCTCTCTGAGGTCGTGCATGCTGCGACCGGAGACGTAGGCGACGATCGTGTCGGGCATCGCCGCGAGACGGGCCATCTGCACGGCGACCTCCGGCAGCGCCCGCGCGGCCATCGGGTCCGCGACGAGCGGGGACGCGGTGCCGTCGAAGTCGAGGGCCACGACCAAGCGCGGCGTCGTCGCGAGGGCGGTGAGGTCGGCGTCGGCGGTTCCGGGGATCCAGGGGCGCGTCACGGTGTCTCCGATCGAGAAGAAGGGTGTGCAGGGAGTGCGGTCAGCGGCGGCGGACGTCGGCCAGAGCGTCGAGGAAGGATGACGACCAGGCGTTCACATCGTTGTCCAGCACCCGGCGGCGGAGGGAGCGCATGCGCCGCGCCTGCTCGGCGGGGGACATCTCCACCGCCTCCATGATCGCGTCCTTGAGGCCCGCGATGTCGTGCGGGTTGACGCGCACGGCCTGGCGGAGCTCGTCCGCCGCGCCGGTGAACTCGCTGAGCACGAGGACGCCGCGGTTGTCTGTCCGGGTGGCCACGTACTCCTTCGCCACCAGGTTCATGCCGTCACGCAGCGCTGTCACGAGCATGACGTCGGCCGCGAGGTACAGAGCGACCATCTCCTCGCGCGGGTACCCCTGGTGGAGGTAGCGGATGGCGGAGTGACCGACCGTGTCGTGGTCGCCGTTGATGCGGGCCACCGCGAGCTCGATCTCGTCCCGGAGGTGCGCATAGGCGTCGACCCGCTCCCGGCTCGGGCTCGCCACCTGGATGAGGGTGACGTCCTCCACGTCCAGGCGGCCGTCTTCGAGGAGCTCGCCGTATGCCTTGATCCGGTGCCCGATGCCCTTGGTGTAGTCCAGGCGGTCGACGCCGAGGAGGATGCGTTTGGGGTTGCCGAGGCTGGCGCGGATCTCCGCGGCCCGCGCCCTGACGTCTTCGCGGGCGGCGAGTTCGAGGTACGGGGCGGTGTCGATGGAGATCGGGAAGGCCTTGGCGATGGCCGTCCGCGAGCCCCCCTCATCCGGGACCGCGATGCTCGACCCCTTCACCTCGTAGCGCAGCCGGCGCCGGACCGCGGTGAGGAAGTAGGTCGCGTCCTGCGCCCGCTGGAAGCCGATGACGTCGGCGCCGAGCAGTCCGCGCAGCACCTGGTCCCGCCAGGGAAGCTGGGCATAGAGGCCGTGGGCCGGGAAGGGGATGTGGTGGAAGTAGCCGATGGTGACGTCGGGGCGCAGCTCGCGGACCATCTGCGGCACCAGCTGGAGTTGATAGTCGTGCACCCAGACGGTGCCGTCCTGCGCGGCCGCGGCCGCGGCCGCCTCCGCGAAGCGTCGGTTCACCCGCACGTACGCGTCCCACCACTCGCGGTGATACTGCGGCGGCGCGATGACGTCGTGGTACAGCGGCCAGATCGTGTCGTTGGCGAAGCCCTCGTAGTAGTCGGCGACCTCGTCGGAGCTCAACGCCACCGGGATCAGGTGGATGCCGTCGGCGTCGAAGGCCTCGAGCTCCACGTCGGGCTGGCCCGGCCAGCCGACCCAGGCGCCGTGTACGCGGCGCATCATGGGCTCGAGCGCGGCGACGAGGCCGCCGGGCGACGTCCGCCAGGTCTCCTCGCCGTCGGGGCCCACGACCCGGTCCACCGGGAGGCGGTTGGCGACGACGACGAAATCAGCAGCGGTCACAGGGGCACTCCTCGGTCCAGTAGCTTCCAACCTATCGAGGATGCGCGCCGACCGCCGGTCCTCCCTCAGGCCTTGACAGCGGACGCCGCGCGGTGCACACCGCTGAGAGCCCAGTTCCCGAGGCCCGCCGCGAACGCGATGCCGGCCGCGATCATCGGGAGGACGAGCGCAGCGGAGGTGCCGAGGCTCTCAGCGATCTCCCCCGCCACCGCGGCGCCGATCGACTGACCGACGATCACGCCGGAGCCGAGCATCGTCATCACCGTCGCCGACCGGCCACGGGGGCTTCGAGCGGCTCCGAAGCTGTACTGGGTGACGAGGGTCGGACCGATGCCGATGCCCATGATGGCCAGGGCCAGCATCATGCCCGCCGGGGAGTCGACGATGCCGAGGAGCAGCGATCCGGCGAGCAGGATCCCCGAGAACACGAGCCAGCGCGCGCGCAGGGAGAACCGGACGGGGAGCCAGGCGACGCCGAGGGCCAGCAGCGCGGAGCCGACGCCCATCACGCCGTACAGCAGCCCCGCCTGCTCCGGGGCTCCGAGGTCGGCCATGAACGAGGTGAGCGAGGTGAGCATGGTGCCGAAGAAGATCCCGACGCCGAGGATGCCGAGGACGACGATGAGGAGCTGCGGACGGAACAGGTCGGACACGGCGGACGGTGCCCGACCGTCGTCGGTGCGGTCCTGGGAGACGTGCCGCCCGCTCGGGTGCAGGGCGAAGGCTCCGACGAACACCAGGGTCAGCGCGGCGGCCCCGACCAGCGGGGCCCACGGCGCGAGCGCCGAGGCGAGCACACCCACGAGGAAGGGCCCGAAGACGAAGACGGTCTCGTCCGCGGCCGACTCGTACGCCATCGTGCCGGAGACGGTGCGCGCGCGGCGCTCCGCGGGCATCCACTCGCCGATGATCGTCACCAACCGGGAGCGCGAGAGCGGCGCCACCTGGGGCGCGGTCGCGCCGATGCCGATCGCGGCGAGGAGCACGAACCCGTCAGCGGCCGGGCCGTAGACGACCGCCGTGAAGAGCAGGAGCATCGCCGCGTTGCCCACGGCGAGCGCGAGGAGGACCGTGCGCTGACCGAAGCGGTCGGCGGCGGCGCCCAGGAGCGGTCCGAAGCAGGCGGTACCGAGACCGACCGCAGCCGAAGTGAGTCCGCCGAGGGAGAGCGACCCCCGCGCCGACACGACGACGGTGAGGACGCCGACCACCATCATGGCGAACGGCAGTCGCGCGATGAACGCGATGAGGAAGTACGGCAGGCCGGCGAGGCGGAAGAGGCTCGGCTCGGCGGTGTCAGGCGTGGTGCTGGTGTGTGTCATGGCTCTCGCGCGTCGATGACGCGTGTCGGGTGCCGCCGCTGTCCGCCGGAGACGCCGACGGCCGGTAGATACACGGTTTCTGCGGCCGCGGGTGAACCGCGACCCTCCCATGATATCCGGTGGCCCTGGACGGACGCCCTGCCAGCCTCTCCCCCGGCTTGTCAAGGCTCCGTCCCCCGCGCCCCGGCTGCGGGTACCGTAGGGGCATGCGCTACCTCTTCAGCACCGGACTCGTCGCCGCGATCTCGGCTGGGATCTCGCTGCTGCGCGGCACCCGCAATGAACCCATCACCTGGCGCTCGCTCCTGTCGTGGGTGAGCTGGGGCATCACGATGGCGCTCGCGGTCGGCGCGGTCGTCGACATGCGCCGCGAACGCCACGGCGTGCCGGTGGACGCCGACTCCCCGCAGTCGGTGAAGAAGTCCAAGAAGGCGCAGCGTCTGCAGTTCCGTTCGCAGAAGGCCCTCGCCGATGCGCAGGGGCACGCCCAGGACAAGCGGTCCTGACGCACCCCCGCGCCTCCCGCGTCAACAGGTGAGGATCAGCGCCTCGCCCTGACCGCCGCCGCCGCACAGGCCGACCGCCGCGGTTCCGCCACCCCGGCGGGCCAGCTCGTGCGCGACGTGCACCACGAGACGGTTGCCGGAGGCGCCGATCGGATGACCGATCGCGATGCCGCCGCCGTGCACGTTGACGATGTCGCCGTGCAGCCCGAGCTCGGTCTGCGAGCGGGCGACCACGGCCCCGAACGCCTCGTTGATCTCCACGAGATCCAGATCCTGCGGCGTGATGCCCTGTTTCCGGCACGCCTGCTCGATCGCCCGCGCCGGCTGCGCCTGGAGCGAGTTGTCTGGGCCGGCGGTCTGGCCGCTCGCCCCGACGGTCACGAGCACCGGCCAGCCTTTGGCCTCGGCCGTCCCGCGCGTCGTGACGACGACGGCGGAGGCGCCGTCCGAGATCTGGGACGAGTTGCCTGCGGTGATCGACCCACCCTCGGCGAAGGCGGCACGCAGTCCCGCGAGGGTCTCCTCCGTGGTCTCGGGGCGCACCCCTTCGTCTCGGGTCACCCGCACGGGCTCGCCCCGGCGCTGCGGCACCTCGACGGCGACGATCTCCGCGTCCAGCACCCCGCTCTCCTGGGCGGCGGCGGCCCGCTGATGCGAGAGCGCCGCCACCTGGTCCTGCATCTCTCTGGTGAGCTCGTATCGCGCGTTGTGCCGTTCCGTCGACGCGCCCATGCTCTCCCGGTCGTAGGCGTCCGTCAGCCCGTCGTAGGCCATGTGGTCGAGGACCTCGACGGTGCCGTAGGTCCAGCCGTCGCGCGATCCCATGAGCAGGTGCGGCGCGCGGGTCATGGACTCCATGCCGGCGGCGACGACCACCTCGGCGTCCCCGGTCCGGATCATGCGCGCCGCGTCGATCACCGCGGTGAGCCCGGACAGGCACACCTTGTTCACGGAGTGCGCGGGCACGTCCCAGCCGATCCCTGCGCCGATCGCCGCCTGACGGGCGGCGTTCTGCCCGGATCCGGCGGCGAGCACCTGTCCCACGATCACCGCGTCGACGTCTGCCGGATCCACTCCCCCCTGCTCCAGGGCGCCGCGGATCGCGAACGATCCGAGCTGCGGCGCGGTGAAGGCGGCGAGCTGTCCTTTCAGCCGGCCCTGCGGGGTGCGCGCCGCGGCGACGATGACGACATCGTTCTCACTCATTGCTCGGTCCTTCCGTTCTCCAGTTCCGGGGCGAGGCGGAGGGGCGGCTCCGTGGCCTCCCGTACCTGCTGCACCGTGACATCGGGCGCGACCTCGACCAGCACGAGGCCCTCCCGCGTCACGTCGATCACCGCGAGGTCCGTGATGATCCGGTCCACGACGCCGCGACCGGTCAGCGGCAGCGTGCAGGCGTCGACGATCTTCGCCGAGCCGTCCTTGGCGACGTGCTCCATCAGCACGATCACCCGTCCGGCGCCGTGCACGAGGTCCATGGCGCCCCCGGGGCCCTTGACCATCTTGCCCGGGATCATCCAGTTCGCGAGGTCGCCGGAGGCAGAGACCTGCATCGCCCCGAGGATGGCGGCATCGATCTTCCCGCCGCGGATCATGCCGAAGCTGAGGGCGGAGTCGAAGAACGCCGCTCCGGGGAGCGTGGTCACCGTCTCCTTCCCCGCGTTGATGAGATCCGGGTCGACCTCGTCCTCCCGCGGGTAGGGCCCGACCCCGAGGATGCCGTTCTCCGACTGCAGCACCACGGTCACGTCGGACGGGACGTGGTTCGGGACGAGCGTGGGCAGGCCGATGCCGAGGTTCACGTACGCGCCGTCCGGGAGCTCGACCGCAGCGCGCGCGGCCATCTGATCTCTGGTGAGCGCCATGTCAGGCTCCTTCCGCGGCGACGGTCCGCCGCTCGATGCGCTTGGGGATGTCCTCGCCGACCTCGACGATCCGGTGCACGAAGACCCCGGGCAAGTGGATCGTGTCCGGATCCAGCTCCCCCGGTTCCACGAGCCGCTCCACCTGCGCGATGCACACGCGTCCGGCCATCGCGGCGAGCGGGTTGAAGTTCCGGGCTGCCTTCCGGAACACGAGGTTGCCGTGCCGGTCGCCGCGCGCCGCATGCACCAGGGCGAAGTCGGTGGTGATGGCCTCCTCCAGCACGAACTCGCGGGGCTCGCCGTGCACCGCGAACGTGCGCACGTCCTTGGGCGGTGATCCCACCGCGATCGATCCGTCGGGGTGATACCGGCGGGGCAGGCCCCCGTCGGCCACCTGGGTGCCGACGCCCGTCTGGGTGTAGAACGCGGCGATCCCGGATCCTCCCGCTCGCAGCTTCTCGGCGAGCGTGCCCTGCGGCGTCAGCTCCAGCTCGAGCTCCCCGGACAGGAACTGCCGCTCGAACTCCTTGTTCTCCCCCACGTACGACGAGGTCATCTTGCGGATGCGCTGCGCGGCGAGCAGCACGCCGAGCCCCCAGTCGTCCACCCCGCAGTTGTTGCTCACCACGCTCAGGTCGGTCGTGCCCTGTGCGAGGAGCGCTTCGATGAGCGCGATCGGGTTCCCGGAGAGTCCGAAGCCTCCGACGGCGAGCGAAGCGCCGTCCGGAATGTCGGCGACGGCGGCCTCCGCGGATTCCCACTGCTTGTCGATCACGTCTGCTCCTTCGGTTCCGTGTCCCCACCAGCCTCCCGCCCCGGCGGAGTCACGGCCAGCTCCCTCTTGCGATGTGGACGCCCGCGCCACTAGCGTCCACGATGTGGACACTGCGACGAACCCCGTCCCCGGCACTCAGGCTGTCGCGCGGGCGGCGCGGCTCCTGCGACTGGTGACGGCCGCCGGCACCGACGGCGCCACCCTGCAGGAACTCGCCGGCAGCGCCGGTCTCTCCCGCCCCACGACGCATCGCCTGCTCAGCGCCCTGCGCGTGGAGGGGCTCGTGGACCGGGACGGCGACAGCAGCCGCTGGATGCCGGGACCCGAGCTTTTCCTCATGGGATCCGTGGCCGCCGCTCGATACGACGTGACGGCCCTGGCCCGGGACATCGTGCGGTCGCTCGCCGTGAAGACCGAGGAGAGCGCCTTCTTCTCCGTCCGGCGCGCGGACGAGACGGTCTGCCTGCTGCGCGAGGAGGGCTCGTTCCCCATCCGCTCCTTCGTGCTGAGCGAGGGGGTGCGCTTCCCGCTCGGAGTGGCGAGCGCCGGCCTCGCGATCCTCGCGTTCCTCCCCGACCATGATGTGGATGCCTATCTGGAGCGCCATCCTGAGCTCGTCGAGAGCTGGGGGCGCGCTCATGGCGAGCGCCCGCTGCGGAAGCGCCTCGCCGAGACGAAGGAACGCGGATTCGCCGTCAACCCCGGCCTGATCGTCGAGGGGAGCTGGGGCCTCGGCGCGGCGGTGTTCGACCGTGCAGGGCGCCCGGAGTGGGCGCTCAGCCTCACCGGCGTCGCCTTCCGCTTCAGCCCGGAGCGTCAGGCCGAGCTGGGCCGGATCCTCCTCGCCCACGCCCATCAGCTCTCGGCGAGGATCGCCCACGCCCGGCGGTGACCTCGATACATATCAGTAGGTATATACTTTCTGGTATGAATCGCTCGGAGGTCATCCCGTCGCTCGTCCTGTCGGGGTACGCGCTGGGTCGCATCGCCGCCCAGGACGCGGGGAACGACGCCCCCGCGGCGCAGTGGCGGGTGCTCAGCCTGCTCGATCAGTCCGGTCCCCGCCGTGTCGGCGAGCTCGCCGCAGCAGCTCGCACCACGCAGCCCGGGATGACCCGGCTGCTCGGCACGCTCGAACGCGAGGGTCTCGTGCATCGCTCCCCCGATGCCGACGACTCCCGTGCCACCGTCGTCGCCGTGACCCCGGACGGGACGGCGGCCCTGACTGCCTGGCGCTCCGAGTTCCGGGAGACGATCGCGCCGCGGTTCACCGACCTCGACGACGATGACTGGCACGCCCTCACCCGTGCGGCAGAGATCCTCGCCGCCCGCACCTCCGCAGACCGGACAGGAGAGATCCGTTGAACACCGCCCCCGCATCCCGCACCCCGTCGGTCTGGAAGCAGCCCGCCCAGGTGTGGGCCGTCGCCTTCGCGTGCGTCGTCGCCTTCATGGGCATCGGCCTCGTCGATCCGATCCTCCCGGCTATCGCGGAGTCCCTCGAAGCGACGCCGGTCGAGACGGAGCTCCTCTTCACCAGCTATCTCCTGGTCACCGGCCTCGCGATGCTCGTCACGAGCTGGATCTCCAGCCGGATCGGCGCCAAGGCCACGCTCCTGGTCGGACTCGGACTGATCGTGGTGTTCGCCTTCCTCTGCGCGATCAGCGGCAGCGTCGACGCCGTCATCGGATTCCGGGCCGGCTGGGGTCTGGGCAACGCGCTGTTCATCTCGACCGCGCTGGCCACCATCGTCGGCGCGGCATCCGGCGGCAGCAGCGCGGCGATCGTGCTGTACGAGGCTGCTCTCGGCCTCGGCATCGCCGTGGGCCCGCTGCTCGGCGGCATCCTCGGCGAGCAGAGCTGGCGCGGACCGTTCTTCGGCGTCGTCGCCCTGATGGCCATCGCGTTCATCGCCGTCCTGGTGCTGCTGCGAGGGCCGGGCGAGAAGCGCACCCCCGTGAAGTTCTCCGCCCCCTTCACCGCTCTGCGCCGTCCCGCTCTCGCGATCCTCGCCGTGGCCGCCCTGTTCTACAACATCGGCTTCTTCGTGCTGCTGGCGTTCTCGCCGTTCCCCCTGGGCTTCGGGGCCATGGGCATCGGCCTGACGTTCTTCGGCTGGGGCGTCGCCCTCGCGGTCACCAGCGTGTGGGTCGCGCCCGTGCTGATGCGCCGGATGCCGAGGACCCACGTCATCCTCACCGTGCTGCCGCTGCTCGCCGTCGACCTCGTCGTCGCGGGGCTGGTGGTCGCCGAACCTGCCGCTCTCGTCGTGTGCATCATCGTGGGCGGCCTGCTCCTCGGCGTCATGAACACCGTGCTGACCGAAGCCGTGATGGAGGCGACCGACCTCCCCCGCTCCGTCGCCTCCTCGGCCTACTCCGCGGTCCGCTTCCTCGGCGGCGCGATGGCCCCGCCGATCACGGCGCTCCTGTGGCACCTGTTCAGCGCGACCGTGCCGTACCTCTTCGCCGCCGCCGCCGTCCTTCTGGCAGCACTGACGATCCTCCTCGGCCGGAAGGTCCTCGCGCACATCGACGACGAACCTGCCGACGCGACCGCGGAGGACGCGGCGGCGATCCTCGTCGGTGACGCCGGCTGACACGCTCGACTACCGTGGGGGCATGAGCGACCCCTCTTCCCTCCCCGAGCGCAGCCGACGGGTGCAGGAGCACCTCCTTGCGGCCGGTGTCGAGACCGAGATCCGGGTCCTGCCGGACTCGGCACGCACCGCTGCGGAGGCGGCCGCCGCCATCGACTGCGACGTCGCCGCGATCGCCAACAGTCTCGTCTTCCTCGCCGACGGCCGCCCCGTCCTCGTCATGACCAGCGGCGGGCACCGGGCGGATCTCGCCGTTCTCGCGCGGAGCATCGGGGCGCGTGCGGTGGCCATGGCGCCACCCGCCGTCGTCCGTGAGGCCACAGGACAGGCGATCGGCGGAGTGGCGCCCGTCGGCCATCCCGCACCCCTCCCCACCTTCATCGACCGCGCCCTGCAGCAGCACGACGCGATCTGGGCCGCGGCGGGCCATCCGCACACCGTCATGCCGCTGACCTTCGCCCAGCTGTCGAGCCTCACCGCCGGCACGGTGATCGAGGTCGTCTGACCGGATGTCCGCCCCATGCCCCATGATGGAGGCGATACCGGCCGCGGTCGGGTGACCGACGACAGGGAGGCGACGACATGTGCGGACGATTCGCGAACGACGCGACGACGGACGAGCTGATCCGGGAGTTCGTCGCCGAGGGCGGCCGACCGGAGGACTGGTGGAAGTCCTGGCACGGCGCCTACTCGATCGCGCCCACCGAGAGCGCCCCCATCGTCCGGGACCGGGGTGAGGGCCGCATCCTCGAACTCGTGCGGTGGGACTGGCAGAGTCCCCCCAACCGTCCCCAGCGCGCCCCGCTGATCAATGCACGGATGGAGAAGCTCGCCGCCGGATTCTGGGCGCCGGCGTTTTCTGCGGCCCGCTGCCTCGTCCCGATGCGCGGGTACTTCGAGTGGACAGGTGAGAAGGGGCACAAGACGCCGCATTTCCTCCACGGGGACGGCCTGCTCGCCGCCGCCGGCCTCACCTGGTCGATGGAGCACGAGGGCGAGAAGGTGCGCTGCTTCGTCGTCGTCACCAGGGAGGCGCGCGACGCCGGCGGCGAGGTGCACGACCGGATGCCCGCCTTCCTGACCCCCGACACGTGGGACGCCTGGCTCACACCGGAGAAGCTCACCGGGCAGACCAAGTTGGACACGCTGGCAATGCTCGATCACACCTCCGCCGACGTCGCGGCGACGCTCCGCGGCCACGTCGTGGACCGCAAGGTGAGCAACACCCGCACCGTCGACCCGTCCGATCCCACGCTTCTCGATCCGGTGGCCTGAAACGGGGAGACACGCGACGACGCACGACACCCCGGTCGGGTAGGAGAACGGGCAGAAGTGTGAAACGCTGAGCACACCCCACACCAGCGGTCATCGCGTCCGCGCCTCTTGGCACAGGTTCCCGTGGCGAGAAGGGAATCTTGCAATGGGCAAGTTCATCTACGAGAACAGCGTCAAGGTCGACATCGAAGACCGCGCTCTCACTCACATCCAGCTGGTCATGACCGCGAAGCTCCGCCGTGGCGAGCCCTTCGGCTTCACGTGGAAGGACGACGTCAGCATGGGCGGCGGCCGGACGACGGTCTGGATCCATGCCGGCAGCTCGCTCGTGTACAAGTACCACGGCAGCCGTCAGCCCAGCGTGAACCGCGCCTGGATCGAGGCTCTCGCATTCACGGCGAACGCCCCGAGCGGGCTGTATCTCGTCCCCGAGCCCGCGGAGCAGCAGCAGCCGGACGAGCGCGAGAGCGCTCTCACGCGCTCCTAACACGCCGACGGAGCGGGTTCAACCCCCCTTCGTATCGGTCCTGTCCCTTCGTACCGTGGAGCCATGGGGAACCATACGGGAATGACGACGACGCACATCGAGATCGATGGGCACGACTTCCTCCTGCCTCGCAGCACGGACGTCGCGGACCTCATGTCTCGGATCGAAGCGGCCGCCCGCTCGCAACCGACCTTCGTCGACTTGGCGACGGGCGATGCGCTGACGAGCGTGCTCATCACCGCCCAATCCCGGGTGGTCGTCTACCTCATCCGCGAGGACACGGGGCAGGATGCCCCCATCGACGCCCGTTCGACGCTCGACTGGGATCTCTGAGGAGCACGGCCCGCTCGTAGACTGGACCGATGCTCGTCGCTCTCATCCGCCCCCGAGGATCCATGACCATCGACGTCACCGGGACATCCCTCGAAGACGTCCACACGCAGCTCGATGCTCATCGCGAGCCGGGCTACGCGCTCACGTCCGCCCCGGTGCGCATGCTCAAGGGCGAGGCGAAGATGGAGGCGACGGGAACGTTCCATCGCATCGACGGCGTCGAGCAGATCGAGGCCGACGACATGGCAGGCATCGAGGCCAAAGTGCCCGAGGGCTGGCAGTTGCTGTCGGTCCGTCGCGCCTGACGCGCGACCCGCCCACCCGAGCGCACGTTTCCCACCCTCTCGCGCAGGTCGACCCGCACGCACCGTGCGGGCTCGAAAAGGCTCCTGCCCTAGCCTGCAGAGGTGCGGTTTCGATCCCGCTAAGAGCACCCTGGCGGCCGGCATGGACGCGACCGTGGATGCAGCGAGCGTCTCGTTCGTACAGACAAAAGAAAAAGCCTCGGAGATGGCGAGATCTCTGAGGCTTGTTCCGTGCACCCCCAGGGACTTGAACCCTGAACCCACTGATTAAGAGTCAGTTGCTCTGCCGATTGAGCTAGAGGTGCGTGGCCCGGGATAACCCCGACCGAGGAATTACATTACCAGCGGTTGGCGTCGAGACGAAATCCACGGCGACCCGGGCGTGGCTCGGGCGTTTCGCCCCGCGATCCTGGCCGATGGTCTCTGCGGCTGCGTCGATGACGGCGACTATTCTGAGAGCGTGACCGCCACTTCCGACGCCGCTGACCTGCGCGCAGATCTCCAGCTCGCCCTTCGCCTCGCCGACGCCGCGGACGCGCAGTCGCTCCCCCGGTTCGACGCTGCGGATCTGGAGATCTCCACGAAGGCGGATCACTCCCACGTGACCGACGCCGACCTCGCCACGGAGCGCGCGATCCGCCGACTCCTCGAGGAGGAACGTCCCGACGACGGCATCTTCGGCGAGGAGTTCGGCGCCCAGGGCAGCACCGTCCGGCAGTGGATCATCGATCCGATCGACGGCACGGCGAACTTCCTCCGGGGCGTCCCGCTGTGGGGCACGATGATCGCTCTCGCGATCGACGGTGTGCCACGGGTCGGCGTGGTCAGCATGCCGGCGCTCGGTCGACGGTGGTGGGCGGCGACGGGACACGGCGCCTGGACCGTCGATGACCGCACGGAGCGACGCCTCGCCACCTCCTCCGTCTCGGCGCTGGATGAGGCCAGCGTGAGTTTCCAGAGCATCGCCCAGTGGCGCGACGCCGGGCAGCTGGACGCCCTGCTGCGTCTGAGCGAGCACGTCTGGCGCGATCGGGCGTACGGCGATGTCTATGCGTACATGCTCCTGGCGGAGGGACGATTGGAAGCCGTCGCCGAGTTCGATGTGAAGGAATACGACATCGCCGCCGCCGTGGCCATTGTCACCGAGGCGGGTGGGCGCATGACGGCTTTCGACGGTTCCGAGACGATCTCGGCGCGCTCGACACTCGCCACCAACGGCATCCTTCACGACGACTTCCTCCGTCTTCTGCACGACTGATACCTCCGAGGCACCATGAACCCCCGACGACTCGCGGCTCTGACCAGCCTCGTACTGATCGGGGCGCTCCTCACGGCGTGTACCGACGACGGCGCACCCGACCCGTCGCCCTCGCAGGAGCCCACGTCCGCCGCGGGTGACGCCGCGGCGACGCCGGCGGCCACGGATGAGCTGACGTGCGAGTCGATGATCTCGGAGGGCACGGTCGCCGCCCTCACCGAAGCCGGGTGGACCGCCGAGCCGCGGGAATTCCGCGTCGGCGGCGTCGAGCTCTCGGAGGGACTCCTGTGCTTCTGGGCGGACTTCACCGTCCCGTCCGATCACGGTCAGATGTACGGCTGGTCTGCGCTCTCCCCCGCCGACGCCGAACGGGCGCGGGAGGGCCTCGAGGACGAGGGCTGGCGGAGCGAGGAGAGCGCCCAGGGCGTCTACGTCACGGAGGACCCTCAGTACGCGATGAGCACCGACGAAGACGGCTACGGCATGACGTACCTCTTCGGCGACGGCTGGGTGAAGGTCGCCGACACCAAACAGGGGCTGCTTCTGGTCGAAGGCCGGGACTGAGCAGCGCATCATCCCGACGACGTTGTCAAGCGTCTGGGCTCCTCTCCGCGGAGAGAGCATGCTGGAGGTATTCGTCGAGGAAAGGAACGCGCATGGCTAACGACAGCGACCGCAACGACATCAGCACCGAGCCCTCCCCCGGCCCGGAGGAGAACGACAACCTCGGCGCCGAGGACAACAAGGGCGAGCCGCGAACGGTTCCGCCCACGGATGGGTCCGACGATGACGGGGACGACGTCCTCGCGGAGGATCCGGACCGCTCGCACTGAGCCTGTCGAACACAGGAGCCCCGCCTCATGACGAGGCGGGGCTCCTGTCGTCTCGTCCGGGCGTCGACCCCTGGACGATCTCGTCGACGAGGTGGATCCCCCCAGTCGAGTTGGCCGACTGCATCAGATCCTCGATCCACTGCGGATTCAGTTTCGGCGGCTCCCGACCTTCGAACGTGAAGCGCAGCGGGATCGCCGGATGCAGCCAGATCGTAGAGCGACCGTAGGCCTCTCCCTCGGGGTGGGTCCAGGACACCGTGAAGCTCTCGTTGCGTCGGAGCTTCGTCGCGATCACGACCTTGAGGTGCGCGAGCGCTCGGTCTTCGATGTGGAGCTGGCTCGTGCCGTCGTACATGATGAACCCCATGTGCGAATCGTAGGCCCGCGTTCCATCCGTCACCAGAGGCAGTCAGGTCCTCTGGAGTTCATGGCCGCCGGGATCTGAGCGCGAGCATGTCTGTATGAGCGCCCACCGCTGAGTGACGTCCCCCGAAGAGGGGACAGACGGCTCCTGGCATACGTCGATACTCTGGCCGGATCAGGGGACTCGTGCGAGATACGAGAGGTGCGAGCGTCGATGGCCGGTCACGCCGATCATCGCCCGGCGCTCATGATCGGAAGGACTTCTCATGACGATCGATGTCGTTGCGGAGCCGCTGGTGGCAGCAGTCCGCGAGGCGTGGGCCAGGGCGCGGGGAACGATCCTCGTGCCCTCGGGATTCCAGCTGACGGAGGTGACGGTCGATGCCGGATCGTTGACTGCTCAGGTGGCCGACCCCGCCGGCTCGCGATTCGGCATGCGCGTGGCGCTCCCGAATGCCGCGCGGTGGGAGGGTCGTGTCCAGGGCGGAGAGGGGACATCAGAGCACTGGGCGCTGTGGAGCGTCATCGTCCCCCTCATGGAGGAGCTGGAGACGGACGCCGCGCACCGCTTCCATCCGGACGCCGACGGCGTCCGCTGGGTGACCTCATAGGAGAAGCCCCGGTGTCCCGGACGAGAGTCCGAGCCACCGGGGCTTCTTTCTGGTGACAGCGACCTGGTGGAGCTGGGGGGAATCGAACCCCCGTCCAACGCTGAGTCTCCACGCCTTCTCCGGGCGCAGTCTGTGGAAGCGTTCTGCTCGGCTCCGACCTTTGTCACAGACACCTAAGTCGACGAGCCCAGCCTGGGAAGAGTCCCACGTGACGTCCAGACGCCGTCACGCAGCAAGATTCCTAGATGACGCCAGGATCCGTATCGGAATCACATACGGTCTGACGGACTATCGGGCTCGCTTAGGCAGCGAGGGCGAAGTCGTTGCGCTTGGTTTCGGCAACTATTGTTTTGCAGAGAGCGTTTACGAGATAACTCTGCATCCTCGGCCCGCTTCTCGTGGATTCACAGGCGCTGTCGAAACCGATCAGCCCCGTGGTCCTTCTCTCGAAGGAGCCGCTGTCACACTGTGGAATTGTCACTCCCGGGCGATGAGCACCCGAGTATCTCAGACTACAACGTTCGCGCCTCGGCCGCCATTCCCCGCCGCCGATGCCCGTCGCGTAGAGTCGGCCCATGAGCGATGTGACAGTCACCGTCCGCGGCGAACACGAGGCGCGTCTGTCGCCGGAACGGGCGACCATCCGCGTCACGGTGCGCGCAGAGGGTCCGGAGCGCGCGACCGTCGTCGACCACGTCCTGCGTCTGACCGAACCCGTCCGCAGCAGCATCGTGGGACGTGTGGATGCCGGCACCGCCCTCGACTGGAGCAGCACGCGACTCTCGGTGCGTGCCGAGCGCCCGTGGAATGCCGAGGGGAAGCGTCTCGCCCCGGTGTACTACGCGAGCATCGACGTGACCGCGACCTTCGCGGAGGCCTCGGAGCTTTCCCTCTGGATCTCCGACATCTCCGCGTGGGACGGTGTCGAGATCGGTTGGGTCGACTGGCATCTCACCCCGGAGACCCGCGTCCGCGTGGAACGAGAGGTCGCCGCACAGGCCGTCGGCGTGGCCGTGACGAGGGCCGAGGCCTACGCCGCTGCTCTCGGTCTCGCCCAGGTGACTCCCGTGGAGATCGCTGACACCGGCCTGCTCTCCTCCACGACGCCGGCGCCGGGCGCTCCGCTCGGGAAGGCACGCGGCGCCGTCGCCTTCGCGGCCGATGCCGCCCCGGCCATGGAGTACGAGCCGCAGGATATCGTGCTCACGGCAACCGTCGAGGCGCGGTTCCTCGCTCGCTGACCCGCGCCCTCAGTCGGCGACGACGAAGGGGGCGAGGTCGGCGGCGAGGCGCTCCGACACGTGCGCGTGGACGGCGGTACCCGCCTCCTCGTGCTCGACCGATAGCAGCATCCCGGTCTCGTGGATCGCGGCGACAAGGTCTCCACGGTCGTAAGGGATCACGGCGTGGAGCTCGACCGCGGGCTTCGGCAGGGCCTCCTCGATGGCTGCACGGAGTTCGGCGATGCCCTCCCCCGACCGCGACGACACGAAGTGCGCCCGCGGCTCCAGGCCGCGGAGAACCAGCCGCTCGTCTTCGGGGATCAGATCGGCCTTGTTGAAGACGACGAGCTCCGGCATGTCACGCACACCGACGTCGCCCATCACGTCACGCACGGTCTGCAGCTGTCCGGCCGGATCGGGGTGCGAGCCGTCGACCACGTGGAGGACGACGTCTGCGTCCCCGACCTCCTCCAGCGTCGAACGGAAGGCTTCGACGAGCTGGTGCGGCAGGTTGCGCACGAAGCCGACGGTGTCGGTCAGCGTGTACACGCGGCCGTCCTCGGTCTCCGAGCGCCGCACGGTCGCGTCGAGGGTGGCGAACAGCGCGTTCTCCACGAGGACGCCCGCGCTCGTCAGCGCATTGAGCAGACTGGACTTTCCGGCGTTCGTGTATCCGGCGATGGCGACAGACGGGATCGTGTTCCGCTTGCGCTCGGCGCGCTTCGCCTCACGCGCCGGGGCGAAGTCGCGGATCTGCTTGCGCAGCAGCGCCATCTTCGTCCGGATGCGTCGACGGTCGAGCTCGATCTTCGTCTCACCAGGACCGCGCGAACCCATACCGGCGCCGCCGGCGCCGACCTGTCCACCGGCCTGACGGCTCATCGATTCACCCCAACCACGCAGGCGCGGCAGCAGGTACTCGAGCTGTGCGAGCTCGACCTGGGCCTTGCCCTCCCGGCTTTTGGCATGCTGGCTGAAGATGTCGAGGATCACAGTGGTCCGGTCGATCACCTTGACCTTCACGACGTCCTCGAGCGCTCGTCGCTGGCTGGGCGCCAGCTCGGTGTCGGCGATGACCGTGTCGGCGCCGACCGCCGCGACGATGTCCTTCAGCTCCTGGGCCTTGCCTCGCCCGAGGTAGGTGGCGGCATCCGGGTGCGGGCGGCGCTGCAGCACGCCGTCGAGCACGACCGCGCCCGCTGTCTCCGCGAGCGCCGCGAGTTCGCGCAGCGAATTCTCCGCGTCCTCCTGGGCACCCTGCGGGTACACCCCGACGAGCACGACGTTTTCCAGCCGGAGCTGGCGGTACTCGACCTCGGTGACGTCCTCGAGTTCGGTGGACAGACCACCCACGCGCCGCAGCGCGTGCCGATCTTCGAGGTCCCACTGTTCGCCGTCGGCCGTCGAATGCGCGGCCGTCGCTTCGTCCTGGAGTGCCTGCGCGGCGCCGAACGTGCGCACCTCGGAGCGCTTCTCTGCGTTCGCCAGCACGCGGTCGACCGTCTGGTCGTCGGTGGAGGGTGTCTTCGTCTCCGTCATCCGTTCCTGTCTCTGGTTTCCTCGCGAGCCTTAACCTTAGCCCGCGCTGTCCGGTACGCTCACCGTATGGGGTCCGACCACTATTTCACTGCGGCCCCGGCTAGCCCCGAGAACCTGCGCAAGATCCGCGTATCCCTTGCAGGCCGTGAGCTCGAAGTGACCACCGCGGGTGGTGTCTTCAGCCCGGATCGACTCGACGCCGGCACCGCAGTGCTCCTCGCCAACATGCCTCCCGTTCCTCCCGGAGGTCATCTTCTCGACCTCGGGAGCGGGTGGGGGCCGATCTCCCTGTCGATGGCACTGGCCTCGCCGCACGCGACCGTCTGGGCGGTGGACGTGAACGAGCGGGCCTTGGATCTCGTACGTCGCAACGCGGCTGCCCTTGGCCTCACCAATATCAACGCCTCCCTGCCCGAAGATGTTCCCGACGACGTGACCTTCCGCACGATCCGGTCCAATCCGCCGATCCGCGTCGGGAAGAACGAACTGCACGGGCTGCTGGAGAAGTGGATCCCGCGGCTCGACGAACGCAGCGACGCGTGGCTCGTCGTCCAGCGCAATCTCGGCGCCGACTCTCTGCAGCGCTGGATCGCTGCGACCTTCCACCCCGGTTTCAGCGTCTTCCGCACGGCGACGGGCAAGGGCTACCGCATCCTCAAGGTGAGGAAGCACGGGACGCCGCCGACGGAACCGATCGACGTCGTCTGAGCCCCCCTCACCCCTCAGACCAGATCGACTTCGCCCTGGTAGACGAGCTGAGCAGGTCCGGACAGCGCGACGTGCTCCCCGTCCTCGGCGGGGAACATCCGGACTCCGAGCGTGCCACCCGGAACCTCGACCTTCCAGTTGTCAGGCGCCTGGGCACCGGCCCAGTAGCGCACGGCGAGTGCGGTGGCGGCCACGCCCGTGCCGCAGCTCAGGGTCTCGCCGACGCCGCGTTCGAACACACGCATCCGCACGTGGCCGACGCCGTCGCGCACGAGGGGCTCGCCGGGCACCACGAACTCGACGTTCGCCCCGGCGGGCGGAGCCGGTTCCAACTCGGGCGCGCGCGTGAGTTCCAGCAGGCCGAGCTCGGCGTCGGAGGCGAGCGCCACCACGACGTGCGGGTTCCCGACGTCGATGCCCAGTCCGGGCCGGGTCACGGTCAGCCCGTCCGCGCGCACCAGCGGGTCGACGCCCGACAGGCGCCACGCGCCCAGGTCGACCTGGTAACCGCTCACGCCGCGCGTGACGTCACGGACGCCAGCCCTGGTGCCGATGGGGAGAGTACTGCCGGCCTCGATGTCGGCGAGACCGGAGCGCACGAGGTAGTGCGCGAAGACTCGGATCCCGTTGCCGCACATCTCGGCGACCGAGCCGTCCGCGTTGCGGTAGTCCATGAACCACTCGGCATCCGGCTCCTCCGCCAGGGCCGCTGCCCCCTCCGCGATCGCGGACGAACGCACGACTCGGAGAACGCCGTCGGCCCCGATGCCGAAATGGCGATCGCAGAGCACCGCGACCTGCTCCGCGGTCAGCTCCAGCTGGCCGTCGGGATCGGCGATGATGATGAAGTCGTTGCCGGTACCGTGCCCCTTGGTGAATGCGACCATGGGACCAGTCTAGGGAGCCGTCGAGCCGGCGCTCCGCCCCGCGACGCGGTAACGCCCGCAGAGGAAGCTGCGGTTGCGGGCCACCTCGATCAGATCCAGGTCGAGACGCCGGGGCAACAGTGGGGCACCGCCCCCGAGGGTCACCGGGGCGTATTGGACCCAGACCTCGTCCAGGAGGCCCGCGTCTGCGAACTGTCCTGCCACGTCTCCCCCGCCGACGACCCAGAGGTCCTTTCCTTCCGCCGCCTCGTGCATCGCGGCATGGACGTCGGGGATCGCCGCGCTCGTCACACGGACGTCCGCCCCGGTCGGCACGGCGAGCTCACGATGCGAGAGCACCCACGTGGGCTGCTGATACGCCCAGCGGCCCTCCTCGTGGCGCATGACCCATTCGTACGTCGATGACCCCATCACGAGCGCCCCGATACTCTTCTCGAACGCCGGATAGGCCATGGGACCTTCCATGTCGATGTCCTGCGTCAGAAGCCAATCCAACGAATGCTCCGTCGTGGCGATGTACCCGTCAAGGCTGGACGCGGTGAAGTAATGAGTGGCCATGCGCGCATCGTCGCACGGGCCACCGACATCAGGTCAGGGCGCCAGCAGGTCGGCGACGGCCACCGGCGGCGCCATCCATTCGAGCTCCGGATAGCGCTTGAACCACGACACCTGACGACGCGCGTAGCGCCGGGTGAGTGCCTGCGTCTCAGCGATCGCCTCCTCGGCGGTGGAGCGTCCCTCCAGCTGTGCGAGCGCCTGCGCGTACCCGATGGCCCGGGGAGCCGTCGTCCCGCGCTCCAGACCCTCGTCGCGCAGCCGCGCGACCTCGGCCACGAGGCCGTGCTCCCACATCCGCCGGACACGAGCATCCAGCCGGGCGACGAGATCGGAGCGATCCACGTGCAGACCGATCAGCCGGGTGCGCGGATGCCAGAGCGTCGGCTTCACGGGCAGTGTCGCGCCGTGCGTCGCGCTCCCCTGTTCGACGACTTCGAGAGCACGGATCACTCGTCTGCCGTTGCGCGGGTCCACCCTGGCTGCGGCTTCCGGATCGCGCACACGCAGCCGCTGCAGGAGAGACTCGACGCCGTCCCGATCCAGCTCCTGCTCGAGACGTTCGCGGATCACGGGGTCTCGAGGCGGGAAGTGGAACTCGTAGACGACACCGGACACGTAGAGTCCGGATCCGCCGACGAGGATGGCGTCGCCGCCCCCCGCGTGAATCCTCTGCACGGCCTCGCGTGCGAGCGGCTGATACCAGGCCACAGCGGCATCCTGCGTCACCTCTCGCACGTCGAAGAGATGGTGCGGAATGCCGCGTCGTTCGGAGACGGGCAGCTTGGCCGTTCCGATGTCCATGCCGCGGTAGAGCTGCATCGCATCCGCGTTGACGATCTCCGCCGGGTTGCCGCGACGCCGGAGCTCCTCCGCGAGATCGAGCGCCAGATCGCTCTTCCCGGTACCTGTCGCGCCGACGACGGCCCAGAGCCGAGGTGTGGTCACACTCCGACGCGGAGGGTCGGCAGGCCGAGGGAGACGGCGCGCGGTGCCCCGTCGCTCGGAGCCGGCACGGCGCACGACTCCGCCTGTCCCCGATCCCAGGCATCTCCACCGCGCGTACGGCGGATGCGCAGCGGCGCGCCGGTCGGATCGTCGGCGAGGAGGTGGAACGGTGCGGCGTGGGTCACCCTCACGGTGACGACGTCACCTGGACGCGGCAGCTCCGAACCCGGGGTCACCTCAAAGTGCACGAGCCGGTTGTCCTGAGCCCGTCCGGTCAGTCGACGGGTCGCCGTGTCCTTCTTGCCTTCACCCGTGGAGACGAGCACCTCGACCTCCCGGCCGACCTGCTTCTGGTTCTCCTCCAGCGAGATGCGCTCCTGGAGCGCGATCAGCCGGTCGTAGCGGGCCTGCACGACCTCCTTGGGCACCTGATCCGGCATGGTGGCCGCGGGGGTCCCTTCGCGGATCGAGTACTGGAAGGTGAAGGCTCCGGAGAATCGGGACTGCTCGACGACGCGCATCGTGTCCTCGAAGTCCTCCTCGGTCTCGCCGGGGAAGCCCACGATGATGTCGGTCGTGATGGCCGCGTGCGGGATGCGTTCCCGAACGCGGTCCAGGATGCCGAGGAAGCGCTCGCTGCGGTACGAGCGCCGCATCGCCTTGAGGATCCGATCGCTTCCGGACTGCAGCGGCATGTGGAGCTGCGGCATGACCGCGGGGGTCTCCGCCATCGCGTCGATCACGTCGTCGGTGAAGGCAGCGGGGTGCGGGCTCGTGAAGCGGATGCGCTCGAGGCCCTCGATCTCACCGGCGGCACGGAGAAGCTTGCCGAACGCCTGACGATCCCCGAACTCCACCCCGTAGGAGTTGACGTTCTGCCCGAGGAGGGTGACCTCGATGGCGCCGTCCTCGACGAGAAGACGGATCTCGTTGAGGATGTCGCCCGGTCGACGGTCCTTCTCCTTGCCGCGGAGACTGGGGACGATGCAGAACGTGCAGGTGTTGTTGCAGCCGACGGAGATCGACACCCAGCCGCTGTGCGCGGAGTCGCGCTTGGTGGGAAGCGTCGAGGGGAACACCTCGAGTGATTCGAGGATCTCGAGCTCCGCGTCGCCGTTGTGACGGGCGCGCTCGAGCAGACCGGGCAAGGAGCCCATGTTGTGGGTACCGAAGACCACGTCGACCCAGGGTGCCTTGTCGAGCACGGCCTGCTTGTCCATCTGCGCGAGGCAGCCGCCGACCGCGATCTGCATACCGGCCTTGCGCCGCTTCACGGCAGCTAGATGGCCGAGCGTTCCGTAGAGCTTGCCGGCAGCGTTGTCCCGCACGGCACAGGTGTTGATGATCACCACGTCGGCCTCGGTCCCGGCGTCGGCACGGATGTAGCCGGCACTCTCCAGAGACCCTGACAGGCGCTCGGAGTCGTGCACGTTCATCTGACAACCGAACGTGCGCACTTCGTACGATCGCTGGCGCCCGTCATCGTCGACGGCCGCTGACGACGCGCTGATGATCGTCGGTTCGCTGCGGGGGATAGTCATGATGTTCCCATTGTACGAGCGTCACCGAGAGGCGACCGCGTGCGGCTGTCAGTCGGAATCCACGAACCGGACGCCGGAGACGCCGCTACCGAAAGATGCCTCACGCAGCGCCGTCTTCGCGGCGTTCATGGCGACGGAACCGGCGTACCCGCGGCGCGACAGCTGCCCGACCAATCGCCGTAGTGCCGCGTCGGGATCGAGGCGGCTCATCGAGCGCGCTTTGGTCCGTGCGAACTCCAGCGCCCGCTCCGCGTCATCGTCCGGGAGCTCGTCGAGAGCGGCATCGATGACCTCACGAGGGATGCCCCGCTGTGCCAGCGCCCGGGACAGCGCGACCCGGCCCTGGCCCTTGCGCTCGACCCCGGCCGTGACGAGGAGCTCGGCGAGTACCGCATCGTCGAGATAGCCTCGCCGCATGAAGTCGTCGATGACGTCTTCGATCGCGTCTGCGGCGAGCCCATGGCCCTTCAGCACGAGCCGCGCTTCGGAGACGGACAGCGATCGCGTACGGAGCTTCCGCACCAACGACTCCTCCGCCGTGGTGCGGACCTCCTCCGCGGAGGGCGCGCTCTCGCCGGCCTCTCCCCCACCGTCCGACCGGGACGTGTCACCCACTGCACGCAGCCTGGTCTTCTTCGCACCCGCGGTCCCGCGTGCGGGATGACGTGCGCTGGGAGAACCGTCGTCGTCAGCAGTCCGCTTCCCGGCTGTCGCGGGATCGTCCCAGGTCGACCGCCAGAGTCCCGCAGCGTCCGTAGACGGCGCCGACCGGCCGTGCCGACCGGGCGACGCGCCGCTCGCACCGTCATCCGCCGGGCGCTCGGCACGCGCGGGGCCGCCGAAGAGAGGGATGATGGGGGCGATCCGCTCGGAATCGCCCCCACGCTGATCACTCATCAGGCCGGGCGACGCTCGGCCAGCTCATCAGCACCCGGAGCCGCGGCCGGGCCGCCGATACCGAGCTTCTGCTTGATCTGGCTCTCGATCGCCAACGCGATGTCCGCGTTGTTGAGCAGGAACGTCCGCGCGTTCTCCTTGCCCTGGCCCAGCTGATCGCCGTCGTAGGTGTACCACGACCCGGACTTCTTGACGATGCCGTGCTCGACGCCGAAGTCGATCAGACTGCCCTCGCGGGAGATGCCGACGCCGTAGAGGATGTCGAACTCCGCCTGCTTGAAGGGCGGGGCCATCTTGTTCTTCACGACCTTGACCCTGGTGCGGTTTCCGACGGCGTCGGTTCCGTCCTTCAGCGTCTCGATACGACGGATGTCCATGCGGACCGACGCGTAGAACTTCAGCGCCTTACCACCGGCGGTGGTCTCGGGAGAACCGAAGAAGACGCCGATCTTCTCGCGCAGCTGGTTGATGAAGATCATGGTGGTGTTGGTCTGGTTCAGCCCACCGGTGAGCTTACGAAGGGCCTGCGACATGAGTCGCGCCTGCAGACCCACGTGCGAGTCACCCATCTCGCCCTCGATCTCGGCACGGGGCACGAGCGCTGCCACTGAGTCGATGACGATGAGGTCGATGGCTCCGGAGCGCACCAGCATGTCGGCGATCTCCAGCGCCTGCTCACCCGTGTCGGGCTGCGAGACGAGAAGGGCGTCGATGTCGACGCCGAGCTTCGCGGCGTAGTCGGGGTCGAGGGCGTGCTCGGCGTCGATGAACGCCGCGATGCCGCCGGCCCGCTGGGCGTTCGCGATGGCGTGCAGCGTCAGCGTCGTCTTACCCGAGGACTCCGGGCCGTAGATCTCGACGATGCGTCCACGCGGCAGACCTCCCACGCCGAGAGCGACGTCGAGGGCGATGGAGCCGGTGGGGATGACGGCCACAGGGGCACGCTCATCGCTGCCCAGCCGCATGACCGAGCCCTTTCCGAACTGGCGGTCGATCTGAGCGAGGGCTGTCTCGAGGGACTTCTCGCGGTCGGCGGGTGATGGCATGGTGTGCTCCTTCTGCGCGTGTGCTGCCGCCTGTAGGCTGTCGCGGCTCTTCCGGCTGGAAGGAACTCTCCGACAAGGCGTATGGCTTTTCAGCCTGGCCCTCACGGTACGGCGGGCCTCCGACATTCGGTCGCAGGAGCCGGGGATCGTGGGGATCAGATCCGTCTGACCACTTGTGCAGAAGACTACGCCCGCTTCGAACAGATTTTCGACACCACGCCGGGATCGGCGTGTCGGACATCCGCACACCGGGACGTGACCGTCACCGCCCTCGCGGCTCCAGGCGTCCGACGCCATGACGGCGGGACTCCGGGACGTCCATGTCCGCGCAGAGCGCCAACCAGATGTCCCGCGGCGGCACCCCGGCGTCGAGCGCTTCGAGCGCGGTGCGCCCGTCCATCCCGGACAGCACGAGGTCGTTCACCAGAGATGATGCTCGGGCGTGGAACTCGGCATCGACGGCGCGCAGGAACTCACTGCGTCGCATAGAAGGGATCTCCGGGACTCAGCGGAGCGAGAGCTCGGGTTCCACGGACGCTACCAGGTCGTCCGGAACGACGTCCGGGAAGACCTGGATACCCTCGAGGACCGAGATGCGGTCCCCGACCTCGCGCATGATCGTGGAGATGGGGACGTCGAGCGCCTCCGCCACCGAGGCGAGGATCTCGCTCGAGGCCTCCTTCTGACCGCGCTCGACCTCACTGAGGTAACCGAGGGCGACCGAAGCCTTGCTCGCGACCTGGCGGAGCGTCCGCCCCTTCTGCAGACGGAAGTCCCTCAGCACGTCGCCGATCTCCTGTCGTACAAGAATCATCGGAACCTCCTCCGCAGTTCATGGATCGGGGTCTCCCCCGAAGAGACGGCCAGTCTAGTCCTCCTGGCTTGCACAGAATCTACCCTTGCACTCTGTGGTTTGAATGTGAGCACATCCGTATCAACGTGACGCTGCACGTCCCTATTCCCGCAGTGCGGCGGCCATCACGTCGAGGGTGGCCGCGACCGTCTGCGCCCGCACCGCGTCGCGGTCGCCTCCGAAGCGGAACTGCTCGGTGCGACTCATGGTCGGCGTCACCACTCCGATGTGGACGGTACCCACAGGTTGGCCGTCCGGGGACTCCGGCCCCGCGATCCCGGTGGTGGACACTCCGACGTCGGCAGGGCGCCCGTCGACCGCGACAGCCTCTCGCACACCGGCGGCCATCTGCCGCGCGACCTCCGCGTGCACCGGCCCGTATCGTTCCAGAAGCTCGGCATCGACCGCGAGCAGGGTGTGCTTGACCGGGGTCGCGTAGGCGACGACGCCGCCGAGAAGCACCGCGGAGGCGCCGGGGACCGCGACGAGCGCCGCAGACACCGCACCGCCGGTGAGGGACTCCGCGACGCCGAGCGTCCAGCCCCGCCCCCGCAGAGCGGTCAGCGCCTCGGTCGGCGTCGTCCCGCTCATCGGCTCTGACGGGCGCCGCGGACCTGCGCGACGATGTAGTCGATGCCGCTGACCACGGTGAGCACCAGAACGATGACCATCAGGACGGTGGTCACGACGGTCCAGGGCCCGAGACCGATGAACACATGCAACGGCAGGAGGGCCCACCCGAGAGCGACGCCCTGGAACGCTGTCTTGATCTTGCCCATCCAGGCGGCCGCCACCACGTGCTCGCTCGCGACGACCAGGCGATGGATGGTGATCCCCCACTCGCGGACGAGGATGACCGCGACGATCCACCAGGAGACCTCACCGAGGATCGCCAGCCCTACGAATCCCGCGCCGGTGAGGAGCTTGTCCGCGATCGGATCCCACAGCTTCCCGAAGTCGCTGACGATGTCGTACCGGCGGGCGAGATAGCCGTCGACCCAGTCGGTGGAGATGGCCACGATGAAGAGGACGGCGGCGATCCAGCGCACGGTGAGGTCGGTGAGACCGTATGTCCCGCCGACGAGCAGGAGGACGAAGAACACCACGGCGAGCGGGATGCGCGCCACGGTGATCGCGTTGGGGAGCTGTCGGGGAATCGCCATCAGTCGCGTCCCGTCAGGCCCCAGGCGTCTTCGTCGCCCTCTGCTTCGACGACCGGCAGGCCGTCGTACTGAGCCTCCAGCGGATCGCGTTCGGCCGGTGGCGCTGCGGCGGCGGGCGCAGCCGGTGCAGCGGGAGCCGACGGCACGTCCTCGCCACGGAGCTTCGCCATGACCTGCGGCAGCTGCTCGGGGGTCGCGAGCACATCCCGGGCCTTCGAGCCCTCCGAGGGGCCGACGACCTCACGCGACTCGAGGAGATCCATCAGGCGTCCCGCCTTGGCGAACCCGACCCGCAGTTTGCGCTGGAGCATGGACGTCGATCCGAACTGCGAGGAGACGATGAGCTCGGCCGCCGCGAGCAGGAGCTCGAGGTCGTCGCCGATGTCCTCGTCGACCTCCTTCTTCTTCGCCGGCTCCATCGCCTCCTGGACGTCCGCGCGGTACTCGGGACGCGCCTGACGCGTGACGTGCTTGACGACCGCGTCGATCTCCTTCTCGTCGACCCACGCGCCCTGCAGGCGGAACGGCTTCGACGATCCCATGGGCGAGAACAGGGCATCACCCTGGCCGATGAGCTTGTCGGCGCCGGGGCTGTCGAGGATCACGCGGCTGTCCGTGACGCTCGTCACCGCGAACGCGAGGCGGGACGGCACGTTCGCCTTGATGAGGCCGGTGACCACGTCGACGCTCGGGCGCTGCGTGGCGAGCACCAGGTGGATGCCGGAGGCACGGGCGAGCTGCGTGATGCGGACGATCGAGTCCTCGACGTCCCGCGGCGCGACCATCATGAGGTCCGCGAGCTCGTCGACCACGACGAGGAGGTACGGGTACGGCTTGAGCACGCGCTCGCTGCCCGGGGGCACCTCCACCTCCCCCGCTCGCACGGCGCGGTTGAAGTCGTCGATGTGGCGGAAGCCGAACGACGCGAGGTCGTCGTACCGCATGTCCATCTCCTTCACGACCCACTGCAGCGCCTCTGCGGCCTTCTTCGGGTTCGTGATGATGGGGGTGATCAGGTGCGGGACACCCGCGTAGCTGGTGAGCTCCACGCGCTTCGGGTCGATGAGGACCATGCGCACGTCGGAGGGGCGGGCCCGCATGAGGAGGCTTGTGATCATCGAGTTCACGAAGCTCGACTTACCGGACCCCGTCGAGCCCGCCACCAGGAGGTGCGGCATCTTCGCGAGGTTGGCGACGACGAAGTTGCCGCCCACGTCCTTGCCGACGCCGATCGTGAGCGGGTGCGTGCTCTTCTGCGCTGCACCCGAGCGCAGCACGTCGCCGAGAGCGACCGTCTCGCGGTCGGTGTTCGGGATCTCGATGCCGATCGCACTCTTGCCGGGGATCGGCGAGAGGATGCGCACGTCGTTGGAGGCGACGGCATAGGCGAAGTTGTTGCTCAGCTGCAGGATCTTCTCGACCTTGACGCCGTGGCCGACCTCCACCTCGTACTGCGTGACCGTCGGGCCGCGGGAGAAGCCGGTGACCTTGGCATCGACCTTGAACTGGTCCAGGACGCTGGTGATCTGCTCGACGATGCGGTCGTTCGCCTCGGACCGCGCGACCGAGGGCGGACCCTCGGACAGCACTCCCGGCGACGGGAGGATGTACGGGGCCACCGGCGCCTGCGGACCGCGGTCGCCGGGTCCCTCAGTGCCGAACCCGTCGAGCCCGGGGAGCTCCGGCATCTCGCCGGTGTCGGACTCATCGTCCAGCAGCGCGGTCGTCTGCTGCTCCGCGAGCGTGTCGGTGACGGAGCGGACGTCGCTCAGCACCTCGGTCGCGGCATCGTACGGGTTCGCCACCGTCACCGCCTGGTCGTACGCCGGGGTGGCCTCCGTGGTGGACAGGAGCGCCGTGATGTCGTCGGACGCGAGCGTGCCCTCGTCAGGATCTTCCTCGCGGCCGGTCTTGTTGCGCCGCCACCAGGGCAGCACGTCGGGGTCGTCGACCTTGTCGGCCTCGTCGACCGTGGCCGAGGCGTCCTTCGCCGGCTTCTCCGGGCGCTCGGCGTCGAACATCCAGGCGTAGAGGTCTCCGAGCCGCGCACCGATGCGGTTCGGCGGTGTCTTCGTGAGGATCAGGATGCTGAGGGCGGCGAGGAGCCCGAGGACGATGTAGGCGGGGATGTCGGTGAGGTACGTGAGCGGCTGCCCCACAAGCCAGCCGAGCAGACCGCCGGACTCGCTCAGCGCGGGCATGCCCTGGTTGGGGTGGGGACGGGGACCGGCGACGTGGAAGATCCCCGCGAGGGCGAGGACGAACATGCCGAAGCCGATCCCGATGCGGCCGTTGTCGTGCACCGACGACGGGTGCCGGAACAGCCAGCCCGCCAAGAGCAGCAGAAGCACGGGCATGATGAACGCCACGCGGCCCACGAAGAGGCCCACGGAGTAGGCACTGATGTTCGACGCGGCCTCGTTGCCGATGAAGAACCACTCGTTGACGGCACCGAGGGCCGCCAGGATGACCAGGAGCAACGGGAATCCGTCCCTCCGGTCGTCCTTCTGCAGCGTCTCCGGTCCGAATGCGCGGAAGAGTCCGCCGACGCCGTGCGCGAGCCCGGTCCAGGCGCGCGCGGCGACAGACGGCTTGTCCGCGTCATCGATGTACTTCTTGGGGGCGGGCTGCGCCTTGGGAGCCGCCTGCCGCTTGGGGCGCGACGGCGCGCTCGTCGAGGCGCGCTCGGTCTTGGTGCTGCTCCTGGCCATGCCTCCACGGTACGACCCGCGACCGACATCTCCGCGTCACCACGCGGAATTCGCCGATACGGCGCGCGACAGCACGCCGTATCGGAGGGTCAGGCCTCGATGACGAGAGGCACGATCATCGGACGGCGGCGCAGCTTCTGGTTCACCCAACGACCGATCGTCCGGCGGACGACCTGGGACAGCGCATGCGTGTCACGCACCCCGTTGCCCGACGCCTCCTTGAGCGCGGCGACGATCTTCGGCGCGACGTCGTCGAAGACCGCGTCGTCCTCCGCCACACCTCGGGCGTGGATCTCGGGACCCGAGATGATGCGTCCGGTCGTGGCGTCCACGACGACGATGACCGAGATGAAGCCCTCTTCTCCGAGGATGCGGCGGTCCTTGAGGTCGGCATCGGTGATCTCGCCGACGGTCGAGCCGTCGACGTAGACGAAGCCGAGGTCGAGCTGGCCCGCGACCTTCGCGATGCCGCCCTTGAGGTCGATCACGGTGCCGTTCGAGGCGATGATCGTGTTGTCCTCCGGCACCCCGGTGTCCTGTGCAAGCTTGGCATTGGCGATGAGGTGCCGGTACTCGCCGTGGACCGGCAGGACGTTCTTCGGCTTGAGGATGTTGTAGCAGTAGATGAGCTCACCCGCGGCGGCGTGTCCGGAGACATGCACCTTCGCGTTCGCCTTGTGCACGACGTTGGCGCCGAGCTTGGTCAAGCCGTCGATGACGCGGTAGACCGCGTTCTCGTTGCCCGGGATGAGGCTGGAGGCGAGGATGACGGTGTCGCCCTCGCTGATCTCGATCGCGTGGTCCATGTTCGCCATCCGGCTCAGCACGGCCATCGGCTCGCCCTGCGACCCTGTCGACATGTAGACGATCTGCTCGTCCGGGAGGTCGCGTGCCTTCTTGAAGTCGATCAGCACGCCCGACGGCACCTTCAGATAGCCGAGCTGCTCGGCGATCGTCATGTTCCGCACCATGCTGCGTCCGAGGAACGCGACGCGGCGCCCGTTGGCGTGTGCGGCATCGATCACCTGCTGCACGCGATGGACGTGGCTGGAGAAGCTCGCGACGATGACGCGACGCGGCGCCTTCGCGATGACCTGGTCGAGCACGGGGCCGATGGAGCGTTCCGTCGGGGTGAAACCGGGAACGTCGGCGTTGGTCGAGTCGACGAGGAACAGGTCGACGCCCTCTTCCCCGAGGCGGGCGAACGCGCGCAGGTCGGTGATCCGACCGTCCAGCGGCAGCTGGTCCATCTTGAAGTCGCCGGTGGCGAGGACCATGCCGGCAGGGGTGCGGATGGCCACCGCCAAGGCGTCCGGGATGGAGTGGTTGACCGCGACGAACTCCAGGTCGAACGGACCGACCCGCTCCTCCTGACCCTCCTTCACGGTGAGGGTGAAGGCCTTGATGCGGTGCTCCTTGAGCTTCGCCTCGACCAGCGCGAGCGTGAGCCCGGAGCCGATCAGGGGGATGTCGCTCTTCAGACGCAGGAGGTAGGGCACGGCACCGATGTGGTCCTCGTGACCGTGTGTGAGCACCACGCCGACGATGTCATCGAGGCGATCACGGATCGGCTCGAAGTCCGGGAGGATCAGGTCGACCCCCGGCTGGTGCTCCTCCGGGAAGAGCACGCCGCAGTCGACGATCAGGATCTTCCCGTCGTACTCGAACATGGTCATGTTGCGACCGATCTCCCCCAGGCCGCCGATCGGGATGACCCGGAGCGTACCTTCGTCGAGAGCGGACGGTTCGGCCAGGGGAATGGACATGCTGTCTCCTCAGTCGGACACTCCACGCGTCCGTTCGTTCATGGTGACGCGGCTCAGCGCGTCGTGCCGTGCACCTTCGGCAGGGCGCCGCCCGCGGCCGCGTTGCGGTCGGGCCGGAAGTTCGAGAAGTCCGCCCCCGGCACGCCGCTGACGAGGTCGAGCTCGTCCTCGATGAGGGCGGCCTCCCACTCTTCCGGGCCGACGAGGGGAAGGCGGACGCGCGGGCTGGAGATGCGACCCAGCCCGTGCAGGATGTACTTCGCGGCGACGGTGCCGGGGACGTGCGTCATGACAGCGCGGACCAGCGGCTCCAGGCGCTTGTGCTCCGCAGTCGCCGTGGCGAGGTCGCCGCGGTTCACGGCGTCGATGATCGTGCGGTAGGGCGCGGACGCCACGTTCGCGGTCACGCCGATGAGGCCGGTCGCACCGATCGACAGGTGCGGAAGCACATTCGCGTCATCACCGGAGAAGTACATGAGGTCGGTCTGATTGAGCACGCGGCTCACCTCGGAGAAGTCGCCCTTGGCGTCCTTCACCGCGAGGATGTTCGGGTGCTTGGCGAGCCGGAGGATCGTCTCGTACTTGATCGGCACACCGGTGCGCCCGGGGATGTCGTACAGGATGACCGGCAGATCGGTCGCGTCGGCGACGAGCCGGAAGTGGGTGAGGATGCCGGCCTGCGTCGGCTTGTTGTAATACGGCGTGACGATCATGATGCCGTCGGCGCCGGCCTTCTCGCTGGCCTTGTACAGCTCGATGGCGTGCGCGGTCTCGTTCGATCCGCCGCCCGTGATGATCTTCGCCCGGCCGGCGGAGACGGACTTCCCGACCTCGACGAGCTTGAGCTTCTCGGGGTCCGTCAGGGTCGAGGTCTCGCCGGTCGTTCCCGTCACGACGATGCCGTCCGCGCCTGCGGTGATCACGTCATCGATGTGCTTCTCGACGGCGGGCCAGTCGACTTCGCCGTCGGCCGTCATCGGAGTGACGAGCGCGACGAGAACCTGTCCGAAAGGGTTGCCCGAGTGCGTCATGCGTCCAGCGTATCGGGTCGGATGCCGCTGCCGCGGACGGTGACGGGAACCGTCAGACCCGACCCCGACGCGCGACCGCCGCGGTGAGGGATCGGGGCAGCACCTTCGTCACGGCGACGACGGCCTTGTAACGCAGCGAGGGGATGGACACGGACTTCCCGCGCGCGGCGTCCCGGAGGCCTTCGCGCACGACGTCTCGGGCATCGAGCCACAGGAACGACGGCACGCCCTCCTCGCCGACCGCGAGACCCATCCGCTCGTGGAACAACGTGTGCGTGAAGCCGGGGCAGAGCGCGGTGACGCTCACGCCGTCCGGACCGTAGGCCGTGTTCGCCCAGCGGCTGAAGTCGATGAGCCAGGCCTTGCACGCGGAGTACGTCGATCGAGAGATGAAACCTGCGACCGAGGCGACGTTGATGATCCGGCCGCCCCGCCCCCGCATGGTCTGCAGGGCCGCGTGCATGAGGCGCATGGAGGCCTCGACGTGCAGGCGCAGATGCCGCACCTCGTCCTCGATGTCATTGTCGGCGAACTGCAGCGGCAGCCCGAAGCCGGCGTTGTTCACGAGCAGGTCGATCGGGTCGTCCCGGTCGCGGAGCCGTGCCGCGACGCGTTCGACGCCGTCCTCCTCGGACAGGTCGGCCGGAAGCACCTCGACGGCCACTCCCCACTCGCCGCGCAGCTCCGTCGCAAGAGCCGACAGCGACTCCTCCGAGCGGGCCACGAGCACGAGATCGGCGCGCCGACGAGCCAGCTGACGGGCGAACTCGGCTCCCAGCCCGGCGCTGGCTCCGGTGATCAGTGCGGTGGGCATCAGCGCTCGTACCTCACGAAGCGATACCGGACGCCGGTACGGGACGTCAGCCAGTCCCCCTCGTCGACCACGCGCCACCCGGTCTTGGGCGGAGCGAACGTGTCGCCGGCGACCTCGAGGTCGAGCTCGGTGACCTCGAGCCGGTCAGCGTCGGCGATCACCTGACGGAAGATCTCCGCCCCGCCGATGATCCACACCTTCTCCTGGCCGCGGACGGCCTCGGACACCGTGGCCGCACGGCGGGCGCCGTCGGCCGCCCAGTCCTGCTGGCGGGTCACGACGATGTTGTCGCGCCCGGGGAGCGGCCGGAACCGTTCCGGCAGCGAATCCCAGGTCTTCCGTCCCATGACGACAGGTGCGCCCTGCGTGGTCTCCTTGAAGTGCGCCAGGTCCTCCGGCACATACCAGGGCATACCGCCCTCAGCACCGATGACGCCTCCGGCGGCCTCGGCCCAGATGAGTCCCACCCAGGTCATACCGCCACCGCCGCCCGGATCGGTGCATGGTGCTGGTAGTCCTCGACGACGAAGTCCTCGAACCGGTAGTCGAAGATCGAGTCCGGCTTCCGCGCGAACCGCAGCGTCGGGTACGGGTAGGCCTCTCGCGTGAGCTGCTCACGCACCTGCTCGACGTGGTTGTCGTAGACGTGGCAGTCCCCGCCGGTCCAGACGAAGTCGCCCGGCTCCAGCCCCACCTGCTGCGCGATCATCATCGTCAGCAACGCGTAGGAGGCGATATTGAAGGGCACGCCGAGGAACATGTCCGCGCTGCGCTGGTAGAGCTGACAGGAGAGCTTGCCGTCGGCGACGTAGAACTGGAACAGCGCGTGGCACGGTGCGAGGGCCATGTCCGGGATGTCCGCGGGGTTCCAGGCGGACACGAGAAGGCGCCGCGAGTCCGGCGACGTCCGGATCTGCTCGATGACCTCGGCCAGCTGATCGATGCTGCCGCCGTCGGGAGTCGGCCAGGATCGCCACTGGACGCCGTACACGGGGCCGAGGTCGCCGTCCTCGGCCGCCCACTCGTCCCAGATCGAGACGCCGTTCTCCTGCAGCCAGCGGACATTGGAATCGCCGCGCAGGAACCAGAGCAGCTCATACGCGATGGACTTGAAGTGGACGCGCTTCGTGGTGATGAGCGGGAAGCCCTCCGCGAGATCGAAGCGGATCTGCCGCCCGAACACGCTCGTGGTCCCGGTCCCTGTGCGATCGCTCTTGTGCGTGCCCGTCTCGAGCACGTCGCGGAGCAGGTCTTCGTACGGAGTCGGGACAGCGGCGCTCATGGTTGTCAGGATACCCGCCTCGGTCGCCCCGAAGGCGGTGTCATCGGCGCGATGTTCTCGTCACGGATGGACACATCGCGGCACCCCTGGTCCTCCGGCCGTACGCTCGACGTGTGTCCCCCGCACTCGCCCTCGCCGCCGTGGCCGCGCTTCTCGCACTCGCCACCCTCGTCGGTCTCGCGCTTCGTCGGCGTGAGGGTCGTCGACGCAACGGCGGCGACCTGAGGTTCGAGCCGGCGGATGCGGCGGGCGCAGCCTTCGGCGCGAGCGCGACCCTCGTGCAGTTCAGCACCGAGATGTGCACCCGGTGTCCGCAGGTGCGCCGGCTGCTCGGCGCGTACGCTGCCGAGACGACAGGGCTCGCACACATCGAGGTCGACCTCACGCACCGACCCGACCTCTCCGCCCGGTACCGGGTGTTGCAGACCCCCACCACGTTCCTCGTCGACGCCTCGGGTGTCGTCCGAGCCCGATTCGGGGGCGTGCCCGCCCGGGATGCCCTGGCCACAGCCGTCGCCACCCTCGTCTGAAGCGCAGTCTGGAGAACCCGATGACGACATCCGCTGGGATCGACCCGCGAGGCCCCCGTTTCGCCGCCGCGATCACCGCATTCCTCCTCGCCGTTGCGACGTTCCTCGCACTCATCGGCATCTCCACGACTCCCGCCGGCGCAGAGCGCGCCGGCTGGTTCGCCGTCCAGCCGCAGAGCGGCTCCGTCTTCGTACCGGGGGGCGCGTGGGCACTGCCGTCAGTAGAGCCCGTCGCGCGCGTGCTCGACCCGGGCTTCCTCCTTGCGACGCTGATCGCGCTGCTGTTCCTCTGGGGAGTGGTCTCGCCGGCCACCGCACCGTGGGGCGTGCTCTACCGCCGCCTCGTCCGTCCGCGCCTGGCGCCGCCCGTCGAACTGGAGGATCCCCGCCCCCCGCGGTTCGCCCAAGGCGTGGGCCTCGTCGTGGTGGGGCTCGGCCTCCTGCTCCACCTCGCCGGCGTGCCGTGGGCCCTTCCGATCGCCACCGCCGCAGCGTTCCTCGCCGCTTTCCTCAACGCCGTGTTCGCATTCTGTCTCGGCTGCCAGCTCTACCTCCTGCTGCAGCGCGTCGGGCTGACCGGGAGAACGCGCCGCACCGCGTGATCCCGGTTTCCGACGGCCGGGTCGCTCGGTAGGCTGGCGACCAAGCGACGCCGCTCCCCCGGTGGCGTCAGAACCGGAGGAACCATGCCCGTCACCAGTGAAGCCGCCGCCACCTGGACCGGATCGCTCATGGAGGGTTCCGGCACGGTCGCCTTCTCCTCCTCGCATCTGGGGACGTTCCCGATCGACTGGAAGTCCCGCAGCGAGGGCAGCGACACCACCACGACGCCGGAAGAGCTCATCGCCGCGGCCCACGCCTCCTGCTTCAGCATGGCGCTCTCGCACGCCCTCGCCGAGAACGGCACCCCGCCGGAGCGCGTCGACACCAGCGCCTCGGTCACTTTCAAGCCAGGCGTCGGCATCACCGGCAGCCACCTCAACGTCAACGCCACGGTTCCGGGTCTGACTCCGGAGAAGTTCCAGGAGATCGCCGAGGGCGCCAAGACCGGGTGCCCGGTGTCCCAGGCTCTCGCAGGCATCGAGATCACCCTCGAGGCGACGCTCGCCTGAGCTCCGTGGACGTCAGGCGCGGGACAGGCTGATCGCCTGCCGGATGCTCGCCCTGGCGTCCTTCCTGCGCCCCGCGGCATCCTGCACGACGCCGAGCCGGTAGCGCGCACGCCAGTCCGTGGGTGCCGCCTCCGCTTCCGCCGTGTAGCGCGCGACGAGCGCGTCCGCGTCCTTCCTGGCGATGCGGCCACTGGGCGTGAGCTCGGTCTCGACCGGCGGCATTCCGCCTTCGGCGTCGAGCAGACGCCCCAGACGATCCGCTCCGAAACCGAAGAGCATCTCGCGAACCAGGGCCCATCCGCCGACGGGGGCGAGCACGAGGAGGGTGACGCCCATCCCGATGGAGACCGGCGTCCCGACGGCCAGGAACATGACCGCGAGCCAGCCCGCGACCGCGAGGTACAGCAGGAGGGCCGCCGCCATCAGTGCGACCCCGATCCGCGACATCACGAGCGGATGCCGATGTCGAGCATGTTCTCCAGACCGACCACGACTCCGGACGCGGTGGCCGCATACGGCACAGCCAGCCGGATCCCCGGCGCGTAGGCCAGCGCCGGGTCGGTGGTGTCATGCGTGAACGTGAGCGACTCCCCCGGCCCGGACAGGATCACCTCCTGCTTCGCGATCACCCCGGGCCGCCGGAGGGAGTGGATGGGCACGCTGCCGACCTGCTGCCCCCGCGCGCGCTGATCCGCATGCGGGGCGCTGACGGGGCCCTGGGACGCCCTCGCGGCGGCGATCAACTCCGCCGTGCGGACGGCGGTACCGCTCGGGGAGTCGACCTTGGTCTCCCGATGCGCCTCGACGATCTCCGCGGAGTCGAAGTAGGGCGCGGCGGCCGCGGCGAGAGCCGAACCGAGCACGGAGCCGAGGGAGAAGTTGGGGATGAAGACCGCTCCGGTATCAGCGGCCTCGACCAGCGGCCGCACGAGCGCGATCCGCTCGGCCGACCAGCCGGAGGTGGCGACGAGGATGTTGAGGCCGTGCTCGACGGCGGTGCGGACCACATCGATGCTGATCTGCGGAGTGGACGCGTCGATCACGAGGTCCGCTCCCGCGAGCTCCGAGAGGTCACTCGCCGATGTCAGCACCCGGCTCACCTCGAAGCCTTCCAGCTCGCCGATCACCGCGCCGATGATCGTTCCGAGCTTTCCGGTCCCGCCGACGAGGGCTACCTTCGTGGTCATGCGTCCAGTCTATTTTCCGGGCGTCGAGCGGAGGCCGCGGCGCGCGGATACGGTGATCACACCAACAGCGCGTCGGGAATCCCCGTCCGCAACTCCATAGGCAGGTGGCCGGTGTCGTTGTGCGTAAGCAGGGTCCACGGCCGACCCTGCTTCTGGGCGATCACCGTCAGTCCGCAGTGCGACTGGTTCAGCGTCATCCACCGCCAGTCGGGTGCGGCGAGCACCTCGCGCACGAACCACGAGATCACGAAGTTGTGTGTGATGAGCACCTCGTGCACGTCTCCGGTCTTCCGCACGAGGAACTCGTTGACGGCGTCGGACATCTGGGCGCGACCGGCCTCGATCTCGGCTTCGGTCACCGAGCCGAAGAAGGGTTCGAACACCGCCGGGGTCTCCTCTGTCATCCCCGTGGGGACGCAGTCGAACAGCAGAGCGGACGGCGCGGGGTCCACGGACGGGAGGCGACCGGCGATCGATCGCGCCGTCTCGGCCGCGCGGAGCAGCGGCGAATGCCACACGGCGTCGAGCGGGAGCCCGGACAGCCGATCCGCGATCAGCTCCGCCTGCCGCTGGCCGCGCGGCGAAAGGGGTCCGTCGGCGAGACCGTGCTCGGCATCCTGATGTTCACCGTGTCTGACCAGATATATGTAGTGCGTCACAACTCGCTCGCTCGCCTCATCGCCAGCATCCGCCGGTCTTCCTCTTCCACCCTATGTCACGGGCAGCGGAAGCTCAGGCGCCCGCGCGGGTGAGGTCGGCCACCTGCGCCCGGGACAGCGTCACACCGGCGCCCTGCATGAGCTCGTCGACATGGTCGGTCGCGAATGTGTTCACGATCGGCGCGGCGACCGTGCGCTGCGCGAGCAGCCAGGCGATGGACACAGCGGCCACCGGCACTGCCAGTTCGGCGGCCACCTGATCCAGCGCGCGCAGCACCTTCGTACCGCGGCGGTTGAGATTCCCTCGCAACTGCTCTCCGCGGACGCCTCGTGACGCGAGCGCCTTGGTGCGGTGGCGCCCGGACAGGAACCCGTGCTCCAGCGCATGGGAGGGCGTGACCGCGAGGTTCTGCGCGCCGGCCACGAGCCGCAGATCGCCTTCGAACGGCTGCCGCCGCACGAGGTTGTAGGGCGTGTCGATCACAGTGATCCGCGGGTACCCTGCGGACGCGAGGATGCGGGCCTCCACCAGCCGCTCCGGGGTGAAGCCGTACGCGCCGAGCGCGCCGATCTTCCCGGCCTCGACGAGCCACTCGACTGTGGCCAGCGTGTCTTCGAGGTTGGTGGTCGCATCCAGCGTGGCGTCCAGGTACAGCACGTCGATGCGCTCGACGCCGAGCCGGGTGAGCGACCCCTCGACGGCGCGGACGAGGTTGACCGACCCCAGACCGGGGTTGTCGGCATGCGCTCCGATGCGGACGCTGAGGACGACGCGCTCCCGTTGGTCGCGCGACCGCAGCCACTGCCCGAGGATGTGCTCGCTCCGACCGCCGGAGAATCCGTCCGCCGTATGGATGGCGTTGCCGCCGAACTCCACGTAGCGATCGAGGATGCCGTGGCTCGTCTCGAGATCGACGTTCCACCCGAACTCCGCGGCGCCGAGCATCAACGGGAACGTCTCGTATCCGGTCTCGCCGATGGCGGTGCGGATGGACTCCCCCACACCGGGGCCGACGATGGGGATCGGGGCGGAGGGATGATCCTCGTGCTCGAGCGCGACGCGTTCCGCGTCGGGACCTGCGCCTACGCCGAACAACCGCATACTCTCACCCCCGCTGCGATCGGCTGGACCGATCGACATCACTGCTTCTCCGGCACCCCCCGGTGCGTACTTCGAGGGTATGCGACGTGCGCGAGCGTCCCGGCCAATCCGGGGAACGGCGCGCAAACTTCCCATAACGTTTCGATCACGGATCAGACGACGGAACCCGGGCCCCTCCCGACGGAGGGACCCGGGTTCCGTTCCGACCGTGTCCTACTCGGCGGCGGCGTCCTCGGCCGGAGCCTCGTCCGCGGCGGGTGCGTCGTCGAGCACGGGCTCGAGCGACAGCTTGCCGCGGTCGTCGATCTTCGTGATCTTGACGAGGATCTTCTGGCCGACGGAGAGCACGTCCTCGACGTTCTCCACACGCTTGCCACCGGCGAGCTTGCGCACCTCGGTGACGTGCAGCAGGCCGTCCTTGCCCGGCAGCAGCGAGATGAAGGCGCCGAAGGTGGCGATCTTCACGACGGTGCCGAGGAACTGCTCGCCGACCTCCGGGTTGGTCGGGTTGGCGATCGCGTTGACCTGGGCGCGGGCGGCCTCGGCCGAGGGGCCGTCGGTCGCGCCGATGTAGACGGTGCCGTCCTCCTCGATGGAGATCTGCGCACCGGTCTCGTCCTGGATCGCGTTGATCGTCTTGCCCTTCGGGCCGATCAGCTCACCGATCTTGTCGACCGGGATCTGGACGCTGATGACGCGCGGCGCGGTGGGCGCCATCTCGTCAGGCGCGTCGATCGCGGCGTTGAGGACGTTGAGGATGGTCAGACGAGCATCCTTGGCCTGGGTCAGCGCGCCCGCGAGCACCGACGACGGGATGCCGTCGAGCTTCGTGTCGAGCTGGATGGCGGTGACGAACTCGCTGGTACCGGCGACCTTGAAGTCCATGTCACCCAGCGCGTCCTCGGCACCCAGGATGTCGGTCAGCGCCGCGTAACGGGTCTCGCCGTTCACCTCGTCGGAGACCAGACCCATCGCGATGCCGGCGACGGGAGCGCGCAGCGGCACACCCGCGTTCAGCAGCGACAGGGTCGAGGCGCACACCGAACCCATCGACGTGGAGCCGTTGGAGCTGAGCGCCTCGGACACCTGACGGATCGCGTACGGGAACTCCTCGCGGCTCGGCAGCACCGGCACGAGCGCGCGCTCGGCGAGGAAGCCGTGCCCGATCTCGCGACGCTTCGGCGAACCCACGCGGCCGGTCTCACCGGTCGAGTAGGGCGGGAAGTTGTAGTGGTGCATGTAGCGCTTGCTCGTCGTGGGCGACAGCGAGTCGATCTGCTGCTCCATCTTGAGCATGTTCAGCGTGGTGACGCCCAGGATCTGGGTCTCGCCGCGCTGGAAGATCGCGGAGCCGTGCACGCGCGGGATGACCTGCACCTCGGCGTCGAGCGGACGGATGTCCGCCAGGCCGCGGCCGTCGATGCGGGTGCCCTCGGTGAGGATGCGACCGCGGACGATCTTCTTCGTGACGGACTTGTACGCCGCGGAAAACTCCAGCGGTGCCGCAGCCGGGAGCGAGCCCGCCTCGGTGGCCTCGATGAGCTCGGCCTTGACGCGATCCTTGATCGCGTCGTCGGCGTTCTGACGCTCGCTCTTGTCGGCGATCTGGTACACGTCGCTCAGCTCGGCGAAGGCACGCTCGGACACGAAGTCATAGACCTCGTCGCTGTACGCGGGGAAGACCGGGTAGACGCCCGGCTCCTTCGACGCGGTGGCGGCGAGCTCGGCCTGTGCCTTGACGAGCTGGGCGATGAAGGGCTTCGAGGCCTCGAGGCCCTGGGCCACGATGGTCTCGTCGGGCTTGGTGGCGCCGGCCTTGATCAGGTTCCAGCTGCCCTCGGTCGCCTCGGCCTCGACCATCATGATCGCGACGTCTTCGGAGCCGTCGGCCTTGGTGACCACGCGACCGGCGACGATCAGGTCGAACACGGCCTCGGAGACCTGCTCGGCGGTCGGGAACGCGACCCACTGGTCCTCGTGCTGGCCGTGACCGGGGATGAACGCGAGGCGCACACCGGCGACGGGGCCCGAGAACGGCAGACCCGAGATCTGCGTCGACGCGGAGGCGGCGTTGATCGCGAGGGCGTCGTAGAACTCGCCCGGGGCGATCGAGAGGACCGTGATGACGATCTGGACCTCGTTGCGCAGACCGTCGACGAACGACGGACGCAGCGGACGGTCGATCAGACGGCAGACCAGGATCGCCTCGGTCGAGGGGCGACCCTCACGACGGAAGAACGAGCCAGGGATCTTGCCGGCGGCGTAGGAGCGCTCCTCGACGTCGACCGTCAGCGGGAAGAAGTCGAAGCCCTCACGCGGGTGCTTGCCCGCGCTCGTGGCCGAGAGCAGCATGGTCTCGCCGTCCAGGTAGGCGGCGACGGCGCCCTGAGCCTGCTGCGCGAGGCGGCCGGTCTCGAAGCGGATGGTGCGGGTGCCGAAGCGGCCGTTGTCGAGAACGGCCTCGGTGGCGGTGATTTCAGGACCTTCCAAGAGGTCTCTCCTTCTTTGTTTAGACTCGCGAATCCGTGTGACGCGCGAGCATGTTCAAAGGAGCGGAACGGAAGGGTTCGGGCGCGCGGGCACTCCCGCGAATCTCGCCTGCGCTGGCCACCAGTAGAAAGCCACCCGACGTGTGCCGAGGAACCCACCACAGGGGACCAGCTTCTCCGCCGATCGCTCCATGAGTCGATATGAAATTGTCGGATGACCGGGGTCACCCTCGACCACACTACCAGCGTGCGCCCTCAGTCCCGAGGGTTCCTCACGCGGTTCGGTCACGACACCGCACCGTCACCCGACGTTCACCGCGCGTCCGCCGGGGCGAGGGACGGGTCGGCTGTGCTGGACGCATGCGGATGTCGGTGATCGGTTGCGGGTATCTGGGAGCGGTGCACGCTGCGGCGATGGCCTCGCTCGGTCACGACGTCGTGGGCGTCGACGTGGACGAGCGCAAGGTGGCCGACCTCGCCGCAGGCGCCGCGCCCTTCTTCGAGCCGGGCCTCGACGAGCTCCTCGACGCGGGGCTGCGATCCGGGCGGTTGCGCTTCGCCTCGGATGCGGCGGCCGCTTCCGGGGCGGATGTGCACTTCCTCGCCGTCGGCACCCCGCAGTCCGCCTCCGGTCCCGCGGCCGACCTCCGCTACATCGACGCGGCGATCGACGGGCTGCTCCCCCACCTGCGGCCGGGCGCGGTGGTGGCCGGGAAGTCGACGGTCCCCGTGGGCACGGCCGCGCGCCTCGCCCGTCGGATCGAGCAGACCGGGGCGACGCTCGCCTGGAACCCCGAGTTCCTCCGGGAAGGCTGGGCCGTCCACGACACGCTCATCCCCGACCGCCTGGTGGTGGGGGCCGATGACACCCCGGAGGGTGCCGCCGCCGTCGACCTGCTCCGCCGCGTATACGCCGCGGCGATCGATGCGGGCTCCCCGTTCCTGGTCACGGACCTCGCCACCGCGGAGCTCGTCAAGGGTGCCGCCAACGCTTTCCTCGCGACGAAGATCTCCTTCATCAACGCCATGGCTGAGGTCGCCGAAGCGGCCGGTGCCGACGTCACCCTCCTCGCCGAAGCCCTCGGCCACGACTCACGCATCGGCCGCCGCTATCTCGGCTCCGGGATCGGGTTCGGAGGCGGCTGCCTCCCGAAGGACATCCGCGCGTTCGCCGCCCGCGCCGAGGAGCTCGGCCGCGGCGAGGCCGTCGCCTTCCTGCACGAGGTGGACGCCATCAATCTCCGCCGGCGTGATCGCGCCGTGCGTCTGGTCGTCGATGCCCTGGACGGCCTGGTCTTCGGGCGGAGGATCGCCGTGCTCGGCGCGGCCTTCAAACCCTTCAGCGACGACGTCCGCGATTCTCCCGCGCTGGAGGTGGCCGTGCGGCTGCGCGGACTCGGCGCGGATGTCGTGGTGACGGACCCGGCGGCGATCGAGAACGCCCGTGCGCGGCATCCGCAGCTCGGATACACGTCGTCCAGGGATGAGGCCCTGCGGGACGCGGACGCCGTCGTCGTCGTCACGGAGTGGGACGAGTACCGCCGCGAGCTCAGTCCGCAGCACGCCGGCGGGCTCGTGCGGGGCCGGATCGTGATCGACGGACGGAACTGTCTGGACGCTGCCGCCTGGCGAGCCGCCGGCTGGACGTACCGCGGGATGGGGCGACGCTGAGGGCTGCCGTCCCTCAGACCACGCTGGCGTCACGCTCGACGGAGGAGCGCCCCACGTAGACGTAGTCGTCGTGCTTCGCCCGACGGCCGTCTCCCGCGGCACGGCCGTGGAGTCGCCGCCACGCCCACGGCAGCGCGTGCCGCCGCCACCAGGCCGCGCGGCCGATCGGCTCGTTCTCGTGCAGGGCCGCATCCAGCAGTCCGAGCGCGTCCGCGTGCGGCACCCCGAGCACCTCGGCGACCCGATAGGCGAGGAAGCGGTGTCCGCGACTGCTGAGGTGCACCAGGTCCTCACCCCAGTGCTGCCGCTCCGCCAGCACCGGATGCAGATCCGTGTCGATGAGGATCGCACCGGTCCGCGCCGCGATCCCCGCGAGGGCCGTGGCGAAGGCGGAGAAGCGCCGGGTGTACAGCGCCGCCGCGCGTCGGTCCGGGAGGAACGGGGTGACCAGGACCACGTCGGCGCCGGTCGCGCGCACTCGCCGCACGGCGGCCTCCAGACTCGCGGCGAGCGCCGGCACGGCGGCACGGTGCTTCACGAGATCGTTGGCGCCCACCAGCACGGTGACCAGATCGGGTCGGAGCTCCAGTGCGCGCTCCAGTTGCGGGCCGCACACGTCGGCCACGCGCTTCGAGCGGACCGCGAGGTTGGCGTAGTGGAGGCCGCCCCGCGCGGCGAGGAGCAGGGCGAGCCGGTCCGCCCACCCGCGGAGTGCACCGTCCGGCCCTGGGTCGCACAGTCCCTCGGTCAAGGAGTCGCCGAGCGCGACCACCCGCCGCCACCGTCGCGACGGGGCGGGCGCGGCCGGTTCCGGTCGGACGAGGCGGCGAGCGCGCAGACGGCTGTCCACGGCGTGCAGCGCCCGCGCCTCCTCGAAGTGCCCCAGGAGCTGATCCCCGAGGTGTTCCCAGCTTCGTCCCTGCACAGCGCTCCAGCCTGCTTGCCCGAACGCTCGGCGGGTCTGCTCGTCCCCGGCGAGAGCGGTCACGCGTCGCCGGAGGTCGGCGAGGTCCCCGGGGCGGTAGAGCCAGCCGTCCACGCCGGCCCTCACCAGATCGAGCGGCCCTCCGCGACCGGTGGCGACCACGGGCACCCCGCTCGCGTGGGCCTCCTGCAGCGTCTGGCCGAACGTCTCGCTCTCTCCCGGATGCACGAACACGTCGAAGGAGGCCAGCACGGTGGCGAGCGCATCCCCGTCGAGCCTCCCGAGGAACAGAGCGTCGGGAAGCTGTTCCTGCAGCCGGTCCCGCCGTGGCCCGTCGCCGACGATGACCAGACGGGCGCCGGGGATGCCGTGCAGCGCGGCGAGATCCTCCACCTGCTTCTCCGCGGCGAGGCGTCCGACGTAGCCGATGACGATCTCCGCTCCCCATTCCGCTCGGAGCGCGTCGCTGCGCCGGGAGGGGTGGAAGCGCTCCGCGTCCACCCCTCTCCCCCAGGATCGGAGCCGGTCGACGCCGAGGCGACCGAGCTGGTGCGCGGATTCGGAGGACGGCGCGAGCGTGAGGGTCGCTCGCCGGTGGAGCCGTGCGATGTGGGCGTGAGCCATACCGGTCGTCGCGGCGACGCGATACCTCTCCGTGTATGCGGCCACATCGGTCTGGTAGGCCGCGACCGTCCCGATGCCGCCGCGTTCTGCGGCGAGCAGCCCGCGCCACCCGAGGGCGAACGGCGACGCGAGGTGGACGACATCGGGGCGGAAGCGGCCGAGCTCCGTTCCGATCCGACGGGTCGTCGCCGCGCCGACGCGGACATCCCGGTATCCGGGGAGTGGCACGCTGCGGATCGCCGTGACGGGGGCACCGTGCAACCGCTCCGGGATGCCCGTGGCGGCGGGAGCGAGCACACAGGCCTCGTGCCCTCGGCGCTCCAGGTGGCGGAGGATCTGCATCACGGATCCGGTCACGCCGTTCATGTGCGGAAGGAAGGACTCGGTGACGATCGCGACTCTCACACCCCCAGGATGACGGTGCACCTCGCCCCCGCTGCGAGAAACCGGCGTCGAGCACCGGATGTTCACCGGATGCTGGATCACGGGTCACCGGCTATCCGCGCGTTGGTTCCCGTTCACCGTCTCGGGGCAGGGTGGCGGGGTGTCGACAGACCTGCTCGCTGACGTCCTCGCCGGTCCCTGGAGCCTGGCCGCGATGAGCCTGCTCGTGCTCGGGGACGCGTTCTTCGTCGTCGTCCCCGGCGAGATCGCCGTGACAGCCCTCGGCGCGGTCGCGATGACGACCGGAACGCCCGCGCTCTGGGCGGTGGTGCTCTGCGCGGCGGGGGCGGCAGCGCTCGGTGACGCCTGCTGCTATCTGATCGGGTGCGTCGTCGGCACCGAGCGCTGGGGCTGGATGAGAAGCCGCCGCATGCGGCAGGCCCTCGGCTGGGCACGCGACCGGCTGGACCGCGGCACGGCCACGGTGCTGTTCACCGCTCGTTTCGTCCCGTTCGCCCGGCTCGCCGTGAACCTCGTGGCGGGCGCCTCCCGGATCCACCCGCCCCGCTACCTGGCACTCGTGACGCTGGCTGCGACCGGGTGGGCGGCGTACCAGGCCGCGGTCGGCGCGCTCGTCGCCGCGGTGCTGCCCGGCGGCGCCCTCGTCGCGGTCCCGGTGTCGGTCGCCCTGGCCGTCGGTCTCGGGCTCGGGCTCGACCGGTTCACGCGGGGACGGGAGCGGTGACCCTCGCCGCTGCTCCTGCCGTGCCCTAGGCTCGGGAGCATGAGCACCGAAGAAGGCGCCGGCTCCTCCTCGGAGGACATGAAGCGCAAGTTCAAGGAAGCGCTCGAGAAGAAGAACGCGCACCACCGGCAGGGCGAGGCCCACCTCGACGGCGATTCCGCCGTGCACGCCGCCAACGCCCCGCAGACGCGGCGCGAGTTCCGACGCAAGAGCGGTTGACCGTGCGGATGCGGGAGCCGGTCCACGGCTCCCGCATCCCTCTCCGCAGACACGGACATGCCCCGCGCCGAAAGGCACGGGGCATGTCGCTCTCGAGAGGCTCCCTGTCATTCTCCGGCGAGACCGCCGAGCATGTGGCCGAACGAGCGCCCCTCACCCAGGTAGGTCGCGGGATCGAAAGGGTCGACGACGGTGGCAGCCTCCCGGCGCGCGACCGCCTCGGCGAGTTCCCTCGCCCCCTTCTCGACGCGCTTCGCCAACGGTGCGACATCGTCTCCGGCGCCGCCCCAGTCGCTCGACGCCGCGAAGACCCCTGTGGAGACGGCCTCGGCGTGCAGGTAGGCGAACAGCGGACGGATCGCGTAGTCGATCGCGAGCGAGTGCCGCGGTGTCCCCGCGTTCGCCCCGATCAGCACGGGCTTCCCCGTGAGCGCGTCCGGGTCGAGCACATCGATGAACGACTTGAACAACCCGGAGTAGCTCGTGGAGAAGATCGGCGTCACCGCGATCAGCGCGTCGGCCGAGACGACGGTGTTGATCGCCGTCTCGAGTGCAGGCGGCGCGAAGCCCGTCAGCATGTTGTTCGTGATGTCATGCGCGTGGTCGCGCAGCTCGATCACGTCGACCGTGGCCTCGATGTCGCGCTCCGCGAGCGCCTTCACGGTCTCCGCCGCCAGTCGGTCGGCGAGCATCCGGGTGGACGACGGGTTGGAGAGACCCGCCGAGACGACGGCGATGCGACGCGTGGTCATGTCAGGCCTCCTTCCGGCCGAGTCCGAACGCGGCTCCCGCGGGAGCCGGCGTGTCCTGGTAGGGCGAGTCCCCGGTAAGGTTGTCGCCGCGGTTCGCGCCGGGACGCGCCTGCCGGGTCGGTCCGTTTCCGTAGGTCGCCTGCACGCGCGCGGCGTGGGTCGGCGCGTCGGGCACCGTGGACGGGCGGTCCTTCGCCAGCTCCTTGCGGAGCACCGGCACGACCTCGGAACCGAGGATGTCCAGCTGCTCGAGCACCGTCTTCAGAGGCAGGCCGGCGTGGTCGATGAGGAACAGCTGACGCTGGTAGTCGCCGTAGTGCTCCCGCATCGCCGCATAGCGGTCGATCACCTGCTGCGGCGATCCCACGGTGAGCGGGGTCATCTCGGTGAAGTCCTCCATGCTGGGACCGTGACCGTAGACCGGGGCGTTGTCGAAGTACGGGCGGAACTGGTTCACCGCGTCCTGCGACTTCGCCGCCATGAACACCTGGCCGCCGAGACCGACGATCGCCTGCTCCCGCGTGCCGTGACCGTAGTGCTCGAAGCGCTGACGGTACAGCTCGATGAGGCGCTGGTAGTGCTCCTTCGGCCAGAAGATGTTGTTCGCGAAGAACCCGTCACCGTAGTAGGCGGCCTGCTCGGCGATCTCCGGTGTGCGGATGGAGCCGTGCCACACGAACGGCGCGATGCCGTCGAGGGGACGCGGGGTCGAGGTGAAGCCCTGCAGCGGGGTGCGGAACTTGCCCTCCCAGTCCACGACGTCCTCGCGCCACAGCTTGTGCAGGAGCGCGTAGTTCTCGATCGCCAGCGGAAGCCCCTGGCGGATGTCCTGGCCGAACCAGGGGTACACCGGACCGGTGTTGCCACGACCGAGCATGAGGTCCATGCGGCCGTCCGAGACGTGCTGCAGCATCGCGTACTCCTCCGCGATGCGCACCGGGTCGTTCGTCGTGATCAGCGTCGTCGAGGTCGAGACAATGAGCCGCTCGGTCTGTGCGGCGAGCGCGGCGAGGAACGTGGTGGGACTGGACGACCAGAACGGCGGGTTGTGGTGCTCGCCGATCGCGAAGACGTCGAGTCCGACCTCCTCGGCATGCGTCGCGATGGCCAGCGTCGCCTTGATCCGCTCCTGCTCGCTGGGGGTGACTCCCGTGGTGGGGTCGCGGGTGATGTCGCTGACCGACATGATGCCGAACTGCATCGCCTGCGCGCCTGACTGCTCGCTCATGATTGCTCCGTGTTCTCCGAATCGGATGCTCGACATCCGGTTCTATTCATTTGAATGTAATTGGGTCAACGCGTGCAGGGCAACTTTATTCCCGGCCGGTAGCCTCGGAGAATGAGCACCACCGGAGTCGGGACGACGGGGTCCAGCACAGGGCCGGTCGACCGCAAACGCCGACGCGTGCCCTTCTGGGACAACGCGCGGTACGCCTGCATCGTCCTCGTGGTCCTGGGGCACGCGATCCAGCGCCTCATCTACGACTCGGACATCGCCTTCGCCCTCTACCTGGCGCTGTACGCCTTCCACATGCCGGCGTTCGCGATCATCTCGGGCTACTTCTCCAAATCGGGCTCCCCCACCCGGACGCAGATGGCCCGCGTCATCACCGACATCATCCTCCCCTACGTCATCTTCGAGGCCCTCTGGACGCTCACCAAGTGGCTCGTGGAGGGAGAGACCACCCCGAACCCCACTCAGCCCAGCTGGACGCTCTGGTTCCTGCTCGCGCTCGGGATCTTCCGCCTCGTCCTCCCCTACCTCGCCCTGCTGCGCTGGCCGTTGCTGTGGACGGTGGTCATCTCCGTCGGCGCGGGCTATCTCCCGAACGTCGACAGCACCTTCTCGCTCTCGCGCACCCTGGGCCTGCTGCCCTTCTTCGCCCTCGGCTGGTGGCTCAGGGAGCGCAACATCGTCGACCGCCTGCGTCTCCTCGACTTCCGCCCGTGGTGGGTCCGGATCACCGCCGTCGCCGTCCTCGGCACCGCCGGGTGGGCTGCGTGGAACTGGCTCCCCGTCTGGCAGGCCACCGATCTGCGGCATTGGCTGTTCTACGAGGCCTCCTACTCCGACCTCGTCGGGGACCAGTGGTGGGCCGGCGGCATCCGTTTCGCGCTCCTGCTCCTCGCCGTCGTCCTCTGCGCTGCGTTCTTCGTCCTCATCCCCCGCGGGTCCTACTGGTGGACCACCTTCGGCCAGTACACGATGTACGTCTATCTCCTGCACTCGTTCGTGCTCTACCCGTTCCGCGAGAGCGGCGTGCTGCGCGACCTCGAGCCGACCTGGTTCTGGCTCCCTGCGGTCACGGCGCTCTCGGTGGTCCTCGCACTGCTGCTCGCGACCACGCCCGTGCGGCGGGTGTTCCGTCCGCTCGTGGAGCCGCGGCCGCGGTGGCTGTTCGCCGATCCCGAGCTCGCGTCGCGGGAAGGCCGCCGCAACGATCCGACCGGATCCCGGCGTCCGCGATGACAGCCGCCCACCCCGCGTCCGAGGTCAGGGATCGGCTCGTCGCCATCGCCGACTCCCAGGGTTTCGCCGCGCACGGGCTCCACGTGCGCATCGGCGAGGACACCGCAGGTCACCGCTGGGCACCCGACGTCCGGGAGGACGTGCACTCGATCGCGAAGGGCGTCTGCGTGCTGGCCACGGCCCTCGCCGCCGACGACGGACTGATCCGCCTGGACGACACCGTCGCCACCCTCCTCCCGGACCACGAGCTCGGCGACGGTGTCGCTCAGGTCACCCTGCGTCACCTGCTGTCGATGTCGAGCGGCATCGACCTTCCGTGGTCCGAGACGCTGATGACGGACTGGCCGGATCTGGCCCGCGAGTTCCTGCGACGGCCCTCGCGCGGGCGTGTGTTCCAGTACTCCAACGCGAGCACCTATACCGCGATGACCGCCCTCGCGACCCGCGTGGGCGACATCGGCGACTACCTCTCGACGCGCCTCTTCGCCCCGCTCGGCATCGAGGACGTGGTCTGGTCGCGATGCCCGAACGGACGCATCGAGGCGGGTGGCGGCCTGCCGCTCCGCACTGAGGAGGTCGCGCGCCTGGGGCTGCTCATCCGCGATCGCGGCTCCTGGCAGGGTCGTCGACTGGTCACCCCGGAGTGGATCGACGCCATGCACGAGGACGGCGTCGTCGCGGGCGTCAACCCGGGCTACGACCGCTATGCACTCGCGGGCTGGCAGGGTCCGGGGCGGGCGTGGCGGCTGCACGGGGCCCACGGCCAGCTGCTGCTGTTCCTCGGCGACGCGGTGGTGACGGTGACCGCTCACGATCACGCCGGAGCGGATGCGTTCGCCGCGGACGCCGTCGCCGCCCTCGAAGACGTCGCCGCCGGCTGAGTCCTGCTCAGGCGAACAGCTCCGCCCCCACGTACGAACCCGGTCGCGCGCCCGGCGGGATCGCCCAGATGCCTGAGCCCACGTGACGGATGTACTCGTTGAGACGGTCGGTCGACAGTCGGCGCTGCAGGCTGATGAACTGGGCGGGATCACGCTGGTAGGACAGGAAGAACAGCCCGGCGTCGAGTCGCCCGAGGGCGTTGTTGCCGTCGACGTAGTTGTACCCACGGCGCAGGATGCGGATGCCGTCGTTCTGCTCCGGGTGGGCGAGCCGGACGTGACTGTTCGCATCGATCTTCGTGCCGCGGAAGTCCGGGGCCGTGAACTCGTCACCGCCGGAGAGCGGCGCCCCCACACCTTTGTCCCGTCCGATGATCGTGTCCTGCTCGGCCAGCCGCACCCGGTCCCAGGTCTCGATGAGCATGGCGATCTTCCGCGCGACGAGGTACGAACCGCCGGCCATCCAGGACGGCTCGTCGTCGGTCGAGACCCAGACGTGGTCCGCGAGCGCCGTGGCGTCGTCGGCGAGGATGTTGGCCGTGCCGTCCTTGAAGCCGAAGAGGTTGCGCGGCGTCGCCTGGCCGGCCGTGGTACGAGAGGTCTTACCGAATCCGAGCTGCGACCAGCGCAGGCGCGCCCGCCCGAACGCGATGCGGCTGAGGTTGCGGATCGCGTGAACCGCGACCTGGGGGTCGTCGGCACAGGCCTGGATGCACAGGTCGCCGTGCGACGCCTCGGGATCGAGGTCGTCCCCGAGGAAGGCCGGAAGCCGCTCGAGACCGGGTGGCCGCTGAGCGGCGAGACCGTAGCGATCGCCGTCATCGTTCTCGAACAGTCCAGGACCGAACCCGAACGTGAGGGTCAGACCCGCGGCGGGGAGCCCCAGCGCCTCCCCCGTGTCATCCGGGGGCGCTTCGGCGGGACCGTTCACCGCGCCGCTCGCACTCACCTCCAGGCCCTGCGTCATCCGCGCCGCGGCGTACGACCAGTCCTGCAACAGGGAGATGAGGTCGTCCCGGTCGGTGCGGGGCATCATGTCGAAGCTCGCGAAGTGCAGGTGGTCCTGCACGGGCGTCGTGATGCCCGCCTGGTGCGCGCCGAAGAACTCGTACCGCGACTCGGCGTCTTCCGCGGCTCGTGCGCGTCCGAGCGCCACGCCGCCGGCCGTCCCGGCCCCGAGACCGACGGCCAGGCCCGCGACCCCGCCGCCGACGGCCAGCCCGAGCAGCCCGCGGCGGCTGAGACCGCCGCCGGAGGGCGCAGTAGGCACCCCCGCTGATGCCTCGTGGGCCTCCGGTTCCGACTCGTTCACGTCCATGCCTGCCCGTGCACCGTCGTCAGTCGAGCACCGTGCCGGTGAGCTGCGAGAGCGGCTCCGCCAGGGCGTTGATGAGATCGGTGAACTCCCGCTTGTCCGCTTCGGTCAGCTCGCCGTACCCCACGAAGCCCTCTGCGAGCGAGCCGTGCGCGGCGAGGGACTCCTCGAGGGCGGTGTATCCGGTCTCGATCTCGGAGACGAGGGCCTCGCCGTCGTCTCCCTGCGCCGCGGCGAAGTCCTGCACCAGCGAGAAGGCCATCTTGGAGCCCTCGACGTTCGCGGCGAAGTCGAAGAGATCCGTGCCGGACCACCAGTCCTCCTCGCCGGAGATCTTGCCGGTGGCCACCTCGTCGAGCAGTGCGATCGCGCCGTTGGAGATGCCGCCGATCCCCTGGTCGTCCAGTGCGGTGGTGAAGTCGTCCGAGTGCACGTAGTCGTACAGCTCCTGCACGTCGGCCAGGAGCAGGTCGCCGTAATCGGCGCGCTCCGCGGGCGTGGACGGCGCCCAGTCCTGCCATGCCGGGGTCTCTCCGTCGGCGTTCAGCGCGTCCTCCGCCGGCACCCAGAGGTCCTTCTCGATGCGGTGGAAGCCGGTCCAGTCCAGGCCCTCGGCCACCGCATCGACCTCTCGATAGTCGATCCGCGGGTCGAGGTCCCCGAGCGCCTCGGCGACGGGCTCGATGCGCTCGTAGAACGCCCTCGTCTGCGGGAAGAGCGTGCGGGCGGTCTCGTCGTCGCCGGACTCGTAGGCGGCCACGAGGTCTTCCACGGCCGGCACGAGCTGCCCGACCTGATCCTTCACGAACGCCCCGTAGAGATCGACGGCCTTCTGCTTCTGCTCGGCGTCGGGGCCGTCCACCGCCACGCGGTCTCCGGTCACCGTGAACGAGGCCCGGCCGACACCGTCGCCGACCATGCCCGGCTTGCAGAGCGTGAAGTACTCGCCCGGCTGGGCGACCACCGTGAGGGTGCGGGACGCAGCCGGGGCGATGTTCTCGACCTCGCCGACGATCCGCAGACCGTCCTCGGCCAGCAGGTAGAACTCGGAGACCTGGTCGGTGTCGTTCTTCACATCGAACGTCAGCGTCCCGCTCTTCGCGGTGGACGCGGAGACGGCGCAGTCCGTGGCGGTGGATGAGACGTCGAACGCCGCCGTCGCCTGGGCATCGCTCTTCGCGACGTAGCCGCTGAGGAGGAGGACGGCGGTGCCCGCGGCGGCTGCCGCGGCGAGGACCCGGTGCGAGGTGATCATGCTGCTCCTTGCTGTGTGAGGGAGGACGTCGGGGTGGCGGCGGAGGCGCCGCGCGTCCAGGGGCGTGCCGAGCGGAGGCCGCGGAGGTAGAGCCCGCCCACGACGAGGATGTAGAGACCCCAGGCGAGCACCTGCAGCCAGGTCATGGCGGGCATGAAGCCGACCGTGGCCTGCAGGACGGAGGCCAGCGCGCCGCCGGGAGTGATCGCCGCCGACACGTCGAACGCCCAGCCGAACGGGAAGCCGGCCGCGCCCACGGCGACGGCGCCAGTGACCGGGTCGAGCGGAGCGGCGGCGGTGAAGGGACCGGGAAGTGCTCCCGCCTCCTGCAGATCCATCAGGGCGTAGGCGAGGACACCGGCCGCGACGATCACGAGGAAGCCGCCGGTCCAGGCGAAGAAGCGCCGCAGGTCGAGTCGCAGCGCCCCGCGGGAGATGAGCCAGCCGAGCAGGACGGCCACGGAGAGTCCCAGGAGCGCGCCGAGGAGGGCCGAGGGGGCATCGCCGAAAGACTGCACCATCGACCACAGCAGCAGCGTCGTCTCGATCCCCTCCCGGGCGACGGAGACGAAGCCGATCGCGATGAGCGCCCAGAGACCGCCCACCGTCAGCGCGCGGTCGATGCCCCCCTCGAGGGTCGCCTTCATGGTGCGGCCGGCACGCTGCATCCAGAAGATCATCCACGTCACCATCGCCACCGCGACGAGGGACAGCCCGCCGCCGATCAGCTCCTGCGCCTGGAACGTGAGTTCGTAGGCCCCGAAGGTGAGGATCGCGCCGATGCCCAGAGCGAGGGCGACCGCAAGGCCGACCCCGGCCCACATCTTCGGCAGCGCGTCACGGCGACCGAGACGGCGGAGGTAAGCGACGAGGATGCCGACGACGAGCGCGGCTTCGAGACCCTCGCGGAGTCCGATGAGGAAGGTGGCGAGCACGGGAGACACTCTCTGGCAGGCGACTGAGGTAAGGCATCCCTTACCGACGAGACTCTAGCACCGTGATCGGCGCCCGCCCGACACCGGCCACCGAAGTAATGGAATGCAACAGAGCATCCTCGGGCCTCATCCGCGACATAGCCTCGGTCCATGGCTGAACTCTCGCTCCCCATCCTCGACCTGTCCCAGCTCGACGACGGCCCCGAGGCCGCGGCGCGTTTCCGCGACGACCTCCGCGCGGCCACGCACGATGTCGGCTTCTTCTACCTGACCGGCACCGGCATCTCTCCCGAACTGGAAGCGCGGCTGCATCAGGCCGCCCTCGACTTCTTCGCTCTGCCGGAGGAGGACAAGCTCGCGATCGAGAACGTCAACAGCCCGCACTTCCGCGGCTACACCCGGGTCGGCGGGGAGCGGACGCAGGGCAAGGTCGACTGGCGCGAGCAGATCGACATCGGCCCCGAACGGGAGCCGGTCGAAGGGGGACCCGCCTTCAACCGCCTCACCGGACCGAACCTCTGGCCCGCAGCGCAGCCGGAGTTGAAGGAGGTCGTCACGGAGTGGCACGACACCCTCACGGAGATCGCCCGCAAGCTCCTGCGGGCCTGGGCCCTCACCCTCGGGGCGGAGGAGAACTACTTCGACGAGCCGTTCCGCGATCCGTCCACCCTGATCAAGATCGTGCGATACCCGGGAACGAACGAGCCGGAACCGCAGCAGGGCGTCGGTGCGCACAAGGATTCCGGCGTGCTGACGCTGCTCTGGGTGGAGCCGGGCAAGGGCGGACTCCAGGTCGAGCGTGACGGCGAGTGGGTGTCGGCTCCCCCGGTGCCGGGCGCCTTCGTCGTCAACATCGGCGAGCTGCTCGAGTACGCCACCGGCGGCTACCTCAAGGCGACGAACCACCGGGTGATCTCGCCACGGGCGCCGGAGGAGCGCATCTCGATTCCGTTCTTCTTCAACCCGGCGCTCGATCAGCAGCTCCCGTTGCTCGAGCTCCCTGCCGACCTCGCCGCCGAGGCGACCGGAGTCACCGAGGACCCGAGCAATCCGATCCACGCGACCTACGGCGAGAACGCCATGAAGTCTCGACTGCGCGCACACCCCGACGTGGCGGCCATCCACCACCCTGATCTCGTGGGTGCCACCGCCTGACGGGGTCTCAGAACGACGTCTTGCCGCCCAGGGCGACGATCTCCCGCAGCGCCTGGAGGTGCGCTGCGAAGGCGTCTCGGCCCGTGCTCGTCGACCGCACCCACGTGCGCGAGCGCCCGCCGACGGTCCCCTTGCGCGCGGTCACGTATCCCGCCGCCTGCAGATGGGTGATCGCCTTGCTCAGGGGCGAGTCGCCACACTGCAGCATCTCGCGCAGCGCCGCGAAGTCGAGTTCCATCCCGTCTCCCAAGCCCGCCATGAGCGAGAAGCGGATCGGGGACGCGAAGTTGTCATCCAACCGCGTTCGCGGGTGCGGGACGGCATGGGAGTCAGTCACGTTCCGCACGTCCCGGGATGCAGGTGACCACCGCGAAGCACACGATCACGGCAACCCCACCCCAGACTCCGGCCCACCCCGCATCGCCGAGCACTCCCGCACCCAAGACGAGGGTCACCGGAACGCACGCGGCGAGCAAGAAGACGAGCACATGCGGCCACCGCCACGACGCGCCGATCGCCGGCAGCCCGACCTCCGAGGTCGAGACCGCTATCCACGCCACCAGGCAGAGCATCACGAGCAGCGAGATCGCGCTTCGCAGCACATCGTCCGGCGATCCCGCCAGCATGGTCAGCACTCCGATCGCGATGCCGACCAGGGCGGTGCCCCAACGACGTGGGCCCTTAAGAGCGACGGGACCCGGGCGGGAACGGTGCGAGTCGTTCGACGCTCGGAGGAGCTGCACGACTCCGTGCCCCCCGATGCCGACGAGCACCACGGCGGCGGGAAGGAGTACCACGGCTTCGGGGAGCCGCGTGTCCAGGGCGGCGAAGCCGAACACCACGAGTGCGCCGATGAGAACCGCTCCCCCTCCGAGCAGGAACGGCAATCGTGAACGCGTCATCCGCCACTGCAGCCCGGTGCGCTGCGCCATCCCGCTGGACAACTGCCCCCACACGAGGAAGGTGAACAGGACGATCTGCGACGCCAGCACATCGCCGCGCCGGAGAACGAGTGCGAAGACGACGAGGTAGGCGGCCGTCACCACCGCGTTGCCGATCTCCAGCCGCGCGAGGGCACGCCGGTCGACCGCGCGATCGCGGCGCTCGACCACCGCCTGGGCCGCTGCCAGGTACTGACTGGCGGTCTCGGAGTCCGGCGGGGCCAGAGGGTCCTGACCAGCGATCGGTTTCTGCTCCATCGTGGCCTCCCCGACTTTCCTGGTGGAAAGCTCTAGAACTTTCCTACCGGAAAGTGATGGCCAGGACAAGTCCGGACATGACGAAGGCCGCCCCACACCGTGGGGCGGCCTTCTCAAGAATGTTCTGCGCGATTGAACGCGGGGTCCGTGGTGCCTTATCGGCGAAGACCAAGGCGTGCGATCAGCGAGCGGTAACGCTCGATGTCGACGCTCTGGAGGTAGCCGAGCAGACGACGGCGCTGACCCACGAGCAGGAACAGACCACGACGCGAGTGGTGGTCGTGCTTGTGCTCCTTCAGGTGCTCGGTGAGGTCCTTGATGCGCTGCGTCAGCATCGCGGCCTGCACCTCGGGGGATCCGGTGTCACCGGGGTGCGTCGCGTACTCTTCGATGATCGCCTTCTTGACGTCTGCTTCCAGTGCCATAGATTCGATCCCCTCTCTGCTTGTTGCGCGGCGCCCGACGCCTGATGCGTGAGCTCTCTTTATCCGCGGCCGATCGAACGGCAACCTGACGAGTCTACCAGCCCGGACGACCACGGCGGGACACGGCGCCCGGGACGAGGCGCGTGGGGTCAACTAGGCTCGGGATGTGCAGACGAAGACCGCCCTGTGAGCTCCCGACGCGGCCATCTGATCGACCTGACTCCGCTGAAGGCGAGCCCGGCCTTCGCCCGGATGTGGATCGGCTCGACACTCGCCGGCATCGGCGGTCAGCTCACCATCGTGACCGTGATGCTGCATGTGTTCGATCTGACCGCGAGCACGTTCGCCGTCTCGATGATCGCCGTCGCGGGCCTCCTCCCGATGATCCTCGCCGGCCTCTACGGCGGGATGCTCGCCGACGCGTTCGACCGGCGGCGGGTCGCGCTCATCGCCGCCACCGTGACCTTCGCCTCCACGGGGCTGCTCGCGGCGCTCACCTGGACCGGCACGGAGACGATCTGGTGGCTGTACGCGCTGAGCATCGTGAACTCGGCGGCGAACTCCGTCGGCATGGCCACGCGGACCGCGATCGTCCCCCGGCTCATCCCCCGCAGCATGCTCGCGGCCGCGTCCGCGCTCAACGGCGTCGCGTTCGGGCTCACGGTCATGGCGGGTCCGGCCCTCGCCGGGCTCCTGGTGGCGCTCACCGGATACGGCTGGACGTACACGATCGACGTCGTGCTCATGCTGTCGATGTTCCTCGGCCTGTGGACGCTCCCCGCCCTGCGACCCGAAGGCGACATCGTGCGCCCCGGCCTCGCCTCGCTCGTCGACGGCTGGCGCTTCCTCCGCCGCGCGGGCAACATCCGCATGCAGTACGTCATGGACATCATCGCGATGACGTTCGGACAGCCGCTCGTGCTCTTCCCGGCACTCGGCACGGTCATCCTCGGCGGCGGGGCCTTCACCACCGGCATCCTCACGGCGGCGGTCGCCGTCGGCACCTTCTCCTCGAGCCTGTTCTCCGGGCGCGTGGTGCAGTACCGGTGGCACGGCCGCGGCATCGCCCGCGCGGTGGAGGCCTACGGCGCCGCCATCGCGCTGTTCGGTCTCGTTCTCCTGGTCGGCGCGTTCTCCCCGACGCCTGCCGGAGAGGACCGGCCGCACGTCGCACTGATCGTCGCCGCCTGCGTGGCACTGGCCCTCTCCGGCGCGTCGGACAACGTCAGCTCGATCTACCGCAACACCATGATGCAGGCGGCGGTGCCGGACGCCATGCGCGGACGCCTGCAGGGCCTGTTCGTCGTGGTGGTGACCGGTGGCCCCCGCGTCGGCGCCCTCTACGCCGGGACGCTCGCGACGCTGACGTCACTGTGGTTCCCGCCGCTGCTCGGAGGGATCATCGTGATCGCCCTCGTCGCGGTCCTCGCCCGGCGGCATCCTCGTTTCCGCGACTACGACGCAGAGAACCCCGAGCCCTGACGGGCCCGGGGTTCACAGAGTCTGCGCGTCAGTCCTGCTGCAGCGCACCCTGGAGGTCGAGCGTGATCGTGACGTCCTTGCCGACGAGCACGCCGCCGGTCTCCAGCGCGGCGTTCCAGGTGAGGCCGAAGTCCTCGCGGTTGATGACGGTCCTGGCGGAGGCGCCGGCCTTGTAGTTGCCCCACGGGTCGCTGCCGAAGCCGCCGAAGTCGAGCTCGAAGGTGACCGGCTTCGTGATGCCGCGGATGGTGAGGTCGCCGTCGACGAGGAAGTCGCCGCCCTCGACGCGGGCGCCGGTCGAGACGAACTCCATGGTCGGGAAGTTCTCGGTGTCGAAGAAGTCGGCGGAGCGGAGGTGCTGGTCGCGACCCTCGTCCTTGGTGTCGACGGAGGTCACGTCGACGGAGGCCTCGACCTTGGCTTCGAGGGGGTTCTCCGGAGCCACGAGCGTCGCGCTCTTCACACCGAAGGTGCCGCGCACCTTCGAGATCATCATGTGGCGGACGCTGAACGTCACCTCGCTGTGGGACGGGTCGAGGACCCAGGTGCCGGGGCGGTAACCGGGGATGTCGATGCTGCTCATGATTGCTCCTCAGGAGACGTCGGCCGCGGCGGCGGCGAAGGGATGGCACCGCGATCGTCCGCGGCACCCTTCCGACAACATACATTCACTCGCATGTATTCCCGTGACGATCAGAAATGTCTCGACATGCAGAAGCGCCCCGCACCACGGGGTGCAGGGCGCTTCGGAGCGACGATGTCAGCCGACGGCGACGAGATCGATGATGAAGATCAGCGTCTTGCCGGAGAGGAAGTGTCCTCCCCCGGCCGGGCCGTACGCGAGGTGCGGCGGGATGATCAGCTCGCGGCGGCCACCGACCTTCATTCCGGGGATGCCGTCCTGCCAGCCCTGGATCAGGCCGCGGAGCGGGAACTGGATGGTCTCCCCGCGACCCCACGACGAGTCGAACTCCTCGCCGGACTCGAACTCCACACCGGCGTAGTGGACGGTCACGGTGTCGCCGGGCTTGGCCTCGGCGCCGTCACCCTCGATGATGTCGCGGATGACCAGTTCTGCGGGGGCAGGGCCGGTCGGGGCGTCGAACTCGGGCTTTGTGCGATCAGTCATGGCTCCATCCAACCCGACCGTCGCGCGGCCGGTCAACGCGACGGCACCTGCTCACAGCGAACACCTCGCCGAGGGACTCCGCTCCGAAGTCCCCCGGGGCTCTTGACAGTTCGCGGGACGCGGGTGCACCCTGGTGGCAGATCAACTCAGCGCCCGGGAGACATGCAGGCATCGCCGCAGCACCGGGCGCTGAGTCTGTCTGCGGGGGCGCCGCTCAGTAGGCCAGCAGCGCGGCGCGTGCCGCCCTGGTCCGGATCAACAGGGCACGCTCGTCCTCGACGGCGAGCGGGTCTCGTCCGGTGATCGCCCGCTGGCGGACCGCGGCCAGAGCCGTCGCATCCTTGATGAATTCGCGCATCAGCGGCCGGCGGTCGCCGCGCAGCTGCGCGGCCCAGGCGAGCCCCACCTTGCGCCCGGCCGGCGTGGCCAGCATCGTGACCTCCTCCGGCGTGAACCAGCCGGCGGCCGCATACTCGGCCAGGCGGGCCCGGGTGAGCCGCGCCTCCTCCCTGCGCAAGGCGATGATCCCGAGGATGAAGCCGATGAACAGCGGCACCTGCAGGGTGAAGTAGAGGCCGAAGAAGTCCGCGAACGTGGCCGATCCGTTCCACAGCGCGTGCAGGAGGATCGCCCCGACCATGCCGAGCAGGCCGGCCCCGGCGGCCGCTCCGGCGGAGGCGTGCCGGCGGGCCACGAGGCCGATCGCGAATCCGGTCAGCGAGGTGAACATCGCGTGCGCGAACGGCGACAGCACCGCCCGCACGATGAACGTGACGCCGAGCTGCTCTCCGCCGCCCTCGATGAGGCTGATGGCGAAATACTGGATGTTCTCGGTGAACGCGAAGCCTGCACCGACGAGCGCCCCGTAGACGACGCCGTCGACCGGCCCGTCGAAGGACCGCCGCGCGAGCAGGAAGATGAGGAAGACCCCGAGGCCCTTCCAGAACTCCTCGACGATGGGGGCCTGCACCACCGCCGAGAACTCCTCGGACCGGATGCCCAGCAGCATCGTGAGCCCGATGTCGACGAGGAGCGTGAGGCCGACGGCGGCGACCGCACCCCAGGCGATGGCGAACGCGACGAGGCGCTTGGGCTCGGGCTCCCAACGGTCGATCATGCGCACGCCGAGGAAGACGATCGTGAGCGGGATCACAGCCAGGACGAGCCCGATCACCGAGGCGGTCGGGCCGAGGGCCCAGCCGAAGTAGCCGATGAGTGCGAGCAGCAGGAAGCCGAGGAAGCCGAAGAGCCACAGCGAGATCGTGCGGCCCTTCTTGTTCGGCACCGGGAGAGCCGGCAGCGACTCCGCGGGCGACGGCGCGACCGGCGCCGGCGGTGTGTAGGGCGTGGGTTGCGCGAGAGCCGACGCATAGCCCGGCTGCTGTCCGTAGGACGGTGGCAGGTAGGGCGATTTCGCGTACTGCGCGGCGGAGTACGCCGAGGGCTGTGGTGGTGTCCCCGCCGGGGGCGTGTATCGCGCGGGCTGCTGGGGGTCGGACGGTCCTCCGAAGGTCATGGTCAAAGCTTATGGGGCACAAGCATCCGCGCCGGGCTCTGGGGGCTTCCTCCACCCGACCGGCCGCAGGCACCCGGTAGCGTAGAACCATGCGGTTCGCTCACCTGCGCCGTCCAGACTCCTCCCGTGCGGTTCTCGCCGTGGTGGAGGGCTCGGACGCCATCCTCGTCTCCGATCTCCTGTCCGACGCGCCTGCCACCCTGCAGCAGCTGATCGAGCGAGGGGACGCCGGACTCGACGAGCTCCGCGCCGCCCTCCGCGACGGCACGGCCCCGCGCCACCCGCTGACCGGCTGGGGTTTCGCCTCCGCGGTCATCGCGCCGCCGGCGGTGCTCGCCGTCGGGCTCAACTATGCCGCCCACTCCAGCGAGCTCGGCCTCAAGACCGACGCCGCGCCGACCGTGTTCACCCTGTGGCCCAACTCGCTCACCGGTCACGATCAGACGACCTCCTGGCCGCGGAGCCTCAGCGAGGCCGTCGACTACGAGGCCGAGCTGGGCGTGCTCATCGGCACCCCCGCGAAGGACGTCCCGGAGGCGGACGCCCTCGCGCACGTCTGGGGTTACACCGTGGTCAACGACATCACCGCCCGGAACATCCAGTTCTCCGAGGCGCAGTGGTCCCGTTGCAAGTCGTTCGACGGCTTCACCCCCACCGGCCCGTTCGCGGTGACCGCCGACGAGATCGCCGACCCGCAGGACCTCCACATCTGGACCGTCGTCGACGGGCACACCGTGCAGGACGCCAGCACCGACCAGATGGTGCGTTCGGTGGCGAAGCTCATCGCGCACCTCTCCCAGTCGCTCACGCTGCTGCCCGGCACCCTGATCTCGACGGGCAGCCCGGGTGGCGCCGGCTACTCCCGCGACCCGCAGATCTTCCTCCGCGACCGCTCGACCGTCACGGTCGGCATCGACGGGATCGGCGAGCTCACGACGCACTGCCGCATCCTCGACTGACTCGGACGCGACGAAGGGGACGGGAGCTGCGAGCTCCCGTCCCCTTCCCGTATCCGGTCGACGCTCAGATCTGGATGAGGTCGTCCGGGGTGACGATCGGGATGGCCGCGGTGACCGCCTCCAGGCCCGACAGGCGGGCAGGAGAGAGCTGCTTGGTCACCTCGTCGCGGGACATGAGCCCGGCCTCGACCACCAGGTCGGCGACGTTGCGGTTGGTCAGCAGAGCCGTCTTGGCCAGAGCCGCGGCCGCCGCGTAGCCGATGAAGGGCGTGAGCGCCGTGATGACGCCGACCGACGCGCCGACCATCGCGCCCAGCCGGTCGCGGTTGGCGGTGATGCCCTCGACGCAGTTCACGCGCAGCGTCCACATGGCCTGACGCATCCAGGTGATCGACTGGAAGATCGAGTGCGCGATGACGGGCTCGAAGGCGTTGAGCTGGAGCTGACCGCCCTCGACGGCCATGGTCACCGTCATGTCGGCGCCGACGACCGCGAAGGCCACCTGGTTCACGACCTCCGGGATCACCGGGTTGACCTTGCCGGGCATGATGCTGGAACCGGCCTGCCGTGCGGGCAGGTTGATCTCGCCGAGGCCCGCCTGCGGACCGGACGACAGCAGCCGCAGGTCGTTGCAGATCTTCGAGAGCTTGATGGCGTTGCGCTTGAGCGACGACGAGAACGACATGAAGGCGCCCGTGTCGCTCGTGGACTCGACGAGGTCGGTGGCCGTCTCGAGGTCGAGCCCCGTGATCTCGCGCAGGTGCTTCAGCACGGCCGGCGCGTAGTCGGGGTGGGTGGTGATGCCGGTGCCGATGGCGGTCGCGCCCATGTTGATCTCGAACATGAGCGAGGCGTTCTCGGTGAGGCGGCTGTGATCCTCGCCCAGGGTCGTGGCGAAGCCATGGAACTCCTGGCCGAGAGTCATGGGCACCGCGTCCTGGAGCTGGGTCCGGCCGACCTTGAGGATGTCGTGGAACTCCCCCGCCTTGCCGAGGAACGCCACGCGCAGGGCGTCCAGTTCGTCGAGCAGCGAGCGCAGCGTCAGCGAGAGGCCGATCTTGACCGCGGTCGGGTAGACGTCGTTGGTCGACTGGCTGCGGTTCGTGTGGTCGATCGGAGAGAGGAAGGCGTAGTCGCCCTTCTCGCGTCCGGCCATCTCGAGCGCGATGTTGGTGATGACCTCGTTCGCGTTCATGTTCGTCGAGGTGCCGGCACCACCCTGGATGACGCCGACCGTGAACTGATCGTGGAACTCGCCGTCGATGACGCGCTGCGCCGCGCGGTCGATGAGGTCGGCGCGCTCGGCGTCGAGGACCCCGATCTCCTTGTTGGCCCTCGCGCTGGCCTGCTTCACCATCGCGAGCGCGATCACCAGTTCGGGGTACACCGAGATGGGGCGCTTCGTGATCGGGAAGTTCGCGTCGGCGCGGGCGGTGTGGATCCCCCAGTACGCCTCGGCGGGAATCTCCATGCTCCCCAGCGAATCGGTCTCGGTACGGGTATTGGCGGGCGCGGCAGAAGCCATGTCACATCCTCGTGGGTCGTGGCGAACGGAAAGGTCGGGGGATGCGTCCAGTCTACGCCGGTCCCTGCGGGGGTTTTCTGGAGAGCGCCTCCAGGCGCCCTTCCGGCGTCAGCGCCGCCATGCGGGCGACCCACTCCTCGGAGAAGTAGTCGCCGGTCGGCGCATCGACCACCGGGACGACGGTGTGCGTGATGGTCTCCGGCCGCACGTGCACGAGCTGGAACGCCTGGGCGGCGTCCATGCCGTTCACCTCAGACGCGGGGCGCGCGACGTTCATCGTGTAGCAGGTGGCGGACGCCACGCTCACCGGGACGCCGGCGAACAGCCCGTGCGAGGAGTAGTGCAGGTGACCGGCGAGGATGCCGCGGACGTCGGTGCCCCGGATGACGGCGGCCAGCTCGTCCTGATGCCGCAGCTCGAGGATGTCGAACAGCGGCAGATGGCTGGGCAGCGGCGGGTGGTGCATCGCCAGGAGCGTGCCGTGCGGCGCCGGCTCGGCGAGGACCTCGGCGAGCCACGCGAGCTGCGCCGGGTCGAGGTCGCCGTGATGCCACCCGGGAACGCTCGTGTCGAGGGCCACCAGACGCAGCCCGTCGAGATCCCACACCCCGGTGACCGGCTCTTCCGTGGGCTCGGCATCGAGGAGGACCTCGCGCAGCACCGGGCGCTCGTCATGGTTGCCCGCGACCCAGACCACGGGAGCGCCGAGTTCGGCGGCGACCGGCTCGATCGCCGCACGCAGCCGGCGGTACGCATCCGGCTCGCCGAGGTCTGCGAGGTCCCCGGTGATCACGATGGCGGCGGGAGCGGGATGCACGGCGCGGATCGCCTCGAGCGTCCGCGCGAACGTGCGCTCGACGTCGTACCGTCCCCCCAGCGCCGCACCTCCGGCGAGGAAGTGCGGATCGCTCACATGGATCAGGACGTGGGAGGCGGGGGCGTACCGACCGAAGACCGGTGGTGTTCCCTTCGCTGCGGACATGTCCTCAGCCTACGGCCGGTCACCGACGCACCCGGCGCACCGCGGACTCAGTGGCCGATCACGATCAGGAGGATGCCGGCGATGACCGCGGCGGCGCAGAGCACGAAGCAGCCGTAGGCGCCCACGAGCGCGAGGGTCTTCTGTCCTTCGGTGAGCGGACTCTTCTTCGCTGCCTTCGCCGCCTGCTTGGCGGCCCGCTTGAGCTCCTTCTCCGAGATCACCGTGATGGCGTCGGTGAACTCCGCGGGGCTCACGACGGGCGCCCGCCCGCTGCGCACGAGCAGACGCAGGCCCAGGGCGTAGAAGGTGACGATGGCGGCGGCGCCGATGAGCGCAGCGGCGAACACCTGCAGGAAGGCGATCCAGTCGATCGTGACGTTCATGCCGAGTCCCCGTTCTGCGACGCGTCGGACGACGAGGCGCTGCCGGTCTTCGCGGCCTTCGCGTCCGCCTTGGCTTTGGCCTTCTTCTTCGCCTTGTCCTTCGCCTCGGCCTTCGCCTTCTCCTTGGCCTCGGCACGGGCCTTCGCCTCCGCCTTCGCCTGGGCGATGCGCTGCTGGCGGCGCGTGGGCGGCGGCGTGTCCGGAACCTCGACGGCGAGGTGGGACTCGGCGACGTCGCTCATGGCGTTGGCCGGTGTGACGGCGTTGCGCCGAGAGCGCATGTACAGCCCGAGGATGATCGCCACCGCGAGGACGGCGTCGATGGCCACGCCCCACGGACCGAGCCAGACGACGAGCAGTGCCGCCAGGGCGCCGACGCCTCCGGCCGCGGGCAGCGTCAGCAGCCAGCCGACGCCGATGCGTCCTGCCGTCCGCCAGCGGACCGTCGAACCGCGACGACCGAGGCCGGATCCGATGACCGAGCCCGAGGCCACCTGGGTGGTGGAGAGCGCGAATCCGAGGGCGCTGGAGGCGAGGATCGTCGCGGCCGTCGAGCTCTCCGCCGCGAAGCCCTGAGCCGGCTTGACGTCGGTCAGGCCCTTGCCCAGCGTGCGGATGATGCGCCAGCCGCCGAGGTACGTGCCGAGGGCGATCGTGAACGCACAGGCGATGATGACCCAGAGCTCGGGCTCGTGGTGCGCACCGGACTGCCAGCCGACGGTGATCATGGCGAGCGTGATGACGCCCATCGTCTTCTGTGCGTCATTCGTGCCGTGTGCGAGGGCGACGAGGGAGGACGTGAAGATCTGACCCCAGCGGAATCCGTCCCGTCCGTCCGGCTTGCCGTCGTAGCGACGAGTGACCGAGTAGGCGATCTTCGTCGCGACGTACGCGATGATGCCGGCCGTGATGGGGGCGATGAGTGCGGGGAGGACGATCTTCGACAGCACGGCGCCGAAGTCGATGCCGCCGAGACCGGCGCCGACGAGCGTCGCGCCGATCAGTCCGCCGAAGAGCGCGTGGGACGAGCTCGACGGCAGGCCGAGCAGCCACGTCAGCATGTTCCAGGTGATGGCGCCGATGAGCCCGGCGAAGATCAACGAGAGGAACAGCTCCGCTCCCGCGGCGATGATCGCATCCTCCTGGATGATGCCGCCGGAGATGGTCTTGGACACCTCGGTCGACAGGAAGGCGCCGACGAGGTTGAGGAGAGCGGCCAGGAGGACCGCTGTCTTGGGCTTGAGCGCTCCGGTCGCGATGGGCGTGGCCATCGCGTTCGCGGTGTCGTGAAACCCGTTCGTGAAATCGAAGAAGAGTGCCAGCGCGATGACGAGCACGACGATGAGGGCTGCGGTTTCCACCGTTCGCTTTCGGTCTTGAGGAAGAGGGAGATGTCGACGGGATCGACGTGACGAACGAAGAGTTCACCGTGGGTTTGACTTCCGTTTACCGGCCCCGGTAAATCCTGCCACCGTCCCCCGTGCCGGTCAACTCGACCTGGGATAGCGTGGGACGGTGACTGACGCCCCGATCGCCGCCCGCCGTTCCACCCTCCGCACGCACCACGGCGACACGGTCGACGACCCGTACGAGTGGCTGCGCGCCAAGGACTCCCCCGAGGTCATCGCACACCTGGAGGCGGAGAACGCGCACACCGAGGCCGAGACCGCGCACCTCGCCGCGCTCCGCGAGACGCTGTTCCAGGAGATCAAGGGACGGGTTCAGGAGACCGACCTCTCGGTGCCGACACGGCGTGGAGACTGGTGGTACTACAGCCGCACCGAGGAAGGCGCGCAGTACGGCATCCACTGTCGCGCCGCCGCCGCCGAGGGCGATTGGACGCCGCCGCGTCTCGAGCCGGGGGTGCCCGTCCCCGGTGAGGTGGTGCTGCTGGACGGCAACGTCGAGGCGGAGGGGCACGAGTTCTTCTCCCTCGGCGCGTTCGACACCTCCGACGACGCGACGAAGCTGCTGTGGTCGATGGACTTCGAGGGCGACGAGCTCTATACGGTCCGCGTCCGCGATCTGGAGACGGGCCTCACCCTGGACGATGAGATCCCGAACACCGGAGGCGCGTTCTTCACCCCGGACGGCACCGGGGTCCTCTACACGACCCGCGACGATGCGTGGCGCCCCGACACCCTGTGGCTGCACCGGCTCGGGACCCCGGTGTCGGACGACATCACGCTCTTCCACGAGCCCGACGAGAAGTTCTGGCTCGGCGCCGGGATCACGCGGAGCCGGCGCTACCTCGTGATCGGTGTGGGCTCCAGCATCACGAGCGAGGAGTACCTCGTCGACCTCGCCGGCGACATCACCGCGGAGCCGCGCACGGTGTGGCCGCGGCGCGAAGGCGTGGAGTACTCGCTCGAGCACGCGGTGGTGGACGGTGAGGACCGGCTCCTCATCCTGCACAACGACGACGCCCTGGACTTCGAACTCGTCTCCGTAGCGGCGGACGACCCGCAGGGCGAGCGCCGCGTCGTCGTCGCCCATCAGCCAGGACGGCGACTGCTCGGAGTGGACGCCTTCCGCGACTTCGCCACGGTGGAGTATCGCAGCGAGGGCCTCGAGCGCGTGGGCCTCCTGGACTACGCGACCGACACGGTGGAGGAGCTGCGGTTCGACGAGCCCCTCTACTCCGCGGGGGTCAGCGGCAACCCGGAGTGGCACTCCCCCTTCCTGCGACTCGGGTACACGTCGTTCGTCACGCCGGGCACGGTGTACGAGCTCGACCTCGCGACGCGGGAACTCGTGTTGCGCAAGCAGGTGACGGTGCTCGGCGGCTACGACCCCGCCGACTACGGACAGCGTCGGGAGTGGGCCACCGCGGAGGACGGCACCCGCGTGCCGATCTCCCTCGTGTGGAAGCGCTCCTTCGGCGAGCCCGGTGCGACCACGCGTCCCGTCCACCTCTACGGCTACGGCTCGTACGAGCACTCCATCGACCCGGGCTTCTCGGTCGCACGGCTCTCGGAGCTGGACCGCGGAGTCGTGTTCGCCGTGGCGCATGTGCGCGGAGGCGGCGAGATGGGTCGGCAGTGGTACGAAGAGGGCAAGCTCCTGCACAAGCGGAACACCTTCACGGACTTCGTCGCCTGCGCCCGGCACCTCGTCGACGAGGGGACGACCACCCCGGCCCAGCTCGTCGCGGAGGGCGGCAGTGCCGGGGGTCTGCTGATGGGCGCGGTCGCCAACCTCGCCCCGGAGCTCTTCGCCGGCATCCTCGCGGGTGTGCCGTTCGTCGACGCGCTGACGACGATCCTCGACCCGTCGCTCCCCCTCACCGTGATCGAGTGGGACGAATGGGGCGACCCGCTGCACGACCCCGAGGTCTACGCGTACATGAAGTCGTACACGCCGTACGAGAACGTGCGCGACGGCGTGGAGTATCCGCGGATCCTCGCGGTGACCTCGCTGAACGACACCCGGGTGCTCTACGTCGAGCCGGCGAAGTGGGTCGCCCGGCTGCGGGAGGCCGGCGCGAAGGACGTGCTGCTGAAGTGCGAGATGGTCGCGGGGCACGGGGGCGTGAGCGGACGGTACAACTCCTGGCGCGAGCGGGCGTTCGAGATCGCCTGGCTTCTGGACACCCTCCACCTCGCCTGACCCGCGACATCAGGCGCTCGCGCGACATCAGGCGCCTGCGCGCTGACCTGGCCTGAACTCGCGCGCACGCCTGTGCTCACGGGGCGCGACGCCGGCACAGGCATCGGCGCGGAGTCAGGCACGCGCGGGGCGTCAGGCGCCCATGCCTGTCCTGGCCTGAACTCGCGTGATGGCCTGTGCTCACGACCGAGCACTGCTCCTGCACAGGCAGAGAGTTCCGGGAAGCGCCTCCCCATCCGCGGTGGCGTGGTGAAGCGCGGCAGCGGGAGCCCGCAGGGTGGAGGGGTGACACGCACACGGGTGGAGAGCTGGGTCCGGGAGCAGGGAGGATCCGCGCATTCGTCGCGCGTGCGGGAGGCGGGCTTCACCGAGTACCAGATGCGTCGGGCGGTGCGGGAAGGGACGCTCGAGCGCGTGCGCCGGTCGTGGCTGCTCGTCCCTGAGGTCGATCCACGGCGCAGGGCCGCAGCATCCGTGGGCGGAAGGGTCACCTGCGTGAGCGCGGCGGCCCTCGCCGGATGGTGGGATGTCGGGGCCGCGGAGGTGCACGTCGCCCTCCCCCGCACCGCCTCTCGATTCGACCGCGTCGGCGTCCAGGTGCACTGCGCACAGGGGCCCGTTCCGGTGCATCCGCGGGCGGCGGTCGATCCTGTCCTAGGCGTCCTGTTCCACGTCGCGCGATGCCGGCCGTTGATCGAGGCCCGCGCGATCTGGGAGTCCGCCGTCCGCCACGGGGCCGTGGAACTGGACACCCTCGCACGCGTCCGGTGGCGGTGCGATGCCGCGAACCGCCTCGCTCGAACCGTCCGCGGCCGGTCGGACTCCGGTCCCGAGACGGTCTTCGTCGAACGGATGCGCGCGGTCGGCATTGACGTGCGACAGCAGGTGTGGGTCGACGGCCATCCGCTCGACGGTGTCATCGGCGAACGGCTCGCCATCCAGATCGACGGCTTCCGCCACCACAGCGCCGCGGGCGACCGGCAACGCGACCTCGCTGCCGACGCAAGGCTCGCACTCCGCGGCTACACGGTCCTCCGCTTCGACTATCACCAGGTCATGGTCGACGACCGTCATGTCGAGGACACCGTCCTGGCCGCGCTCGCGCAGGGGCTCCATCGCGCAGACCATCGAGCGACGGGTCGCGGATAGCGGACCGAACACAAGCACAGGCCCTCACGGGAGTTCAGGCGAGAAAGACAGCAAGATGCCTGAAGCCGCGCGAGAGCCTGACACGGCGTGAGGCCGTGAGAACAGGCGGCCACGCGGACACAGGCTCTCACGCAAGTTCAGGCGAGAAAGACAGCAAGAGGCCTGAAGCGGCGCGAGAGCCTGAAGCCGGGCGGAGGTCAGCCGAAGAGGGCGGCGGCCTCGTCGTAGCGGTAGCGCGGCACCGTGTTCAGCTCGCCGAGAGCATCGGCGAACGGGACGCGGACGATGTCGGTGCCCTGCATCGCGACCATCTGCCCCCAGGCGCCGTCAACGATGGCGTCTGCGGCGTGCAGGCCGAGGCGGGTCGCGAGGACGCGGTCGAACGCCGACGGCGAGCCGCCGCGCTGGATGTGGCCGAGGATCGTGGCGCGGGTCTCGATGCCCGTGATCCGCTCGATCTCGGGGGCGAGCAGGTCGCCGATGCCGCCCAGCCGCGGTCGGTTGAACGCGTCCAGGCCCTTGTCGCTGTAGGCCTCGTCCATGCCGGCGAGCTTGAAGCCCTCGGAGACGACGACGAGCGGTGCACGACCGCGATCGTGGGCGCTCGTGACGAGAGCGGTGATCTCGTCCAGCGACATCGGCACCTCGGGGATGCAGATGACGTGGGCCCCGGCGGCCATCCCGGCATGCAGCGCGATCCAGCCGACGTGACGACCCATGACCTCGGCGACCATGCAGCGCTGGTGGGAGTCACCCGTGGTGCGGAGCCGGTCCATGGCGTCCGTGGCGATGTTCACGGCGGTGTCGAAGCCGAAGGAGTAATCCGTGGCCCGGAGGTCGTTGTCGATCGTCTTCGGAACGCCGAGCACCTTGATGCCGTCCTTGGCGAGACGGTCCGCCGCCGCGAGGGTGCCTTCGCCGCCGATCGCGACGATGCCGTCGATCTTGTGGCCGTAGAGCGTCTTCGCGATGTTCTCCGCACCGCCGCGCTCCCCCTCGTACGGGTTGGTGCGGCTGGTGCCGAGGATCGTGCCACCCACCTTGGACAGGCCCTTCACCTCGTGCCGGGTCAGGGGCATGAAGTCGCCCTCGACGACGCCGCGCCATCCGTCGCGGATGCCGACGAACTCGAGGTCGTAGGTCGTGGTGCCCTTGAGCACGATGCCGCGGATGACCGCGTTGAGTCCGGGGCAGTCGCCGCCGCTCGTCAGGATGCCGATTTTCATGCTGCTGCCTTCGGAGGTCGAGGGATGGGGGTGAGGCGACAGTGCCTGCGATCGACACTAGCGCGCCGCCCCCTCGCGTGGCCATTCGAGCGCGTCGAAAACCCGCGATCTTGACGGCCGCAGCGACCGATGCCGACGAAGTTCGCGCCGCGACAGGAACTTCCGCCTGCAGCAGCGTTAAGAACTCTTGTTCTTGACGCTCGCTCAGCGGCCGCCGAGAGCCTCGCGCAGAAGATGCATCAGCGCGGCCAGCTGCACCGACTCGCTGGCGGTCTCCTCCGTCGCCTCGCCGTCCAGCGCGCGGGCCGCGAGCCCCTGCTTCTGGTCGATGAGCTCCGCGATCTTCGTGTCGATCGTGTGGGCGGCGATGATCCGCCACGCCGTGACGGGCTCGTCCTGTCCGATGCGGTGCACGCGGTCGATGGCCTGCGTCTGCTCGGCCGCGGTCCACGACAGCTCCGCGAGCACGACGTTCGACGCCGCCTGCAGGTTGAGGCCGACGCCGGCCGCCGTGAGCGAGCACACCGCGATGCCGACCTCGGGGTCGCCGTTGAAGTCGTCGATGGCCTGCTGCCGTGCTGTGTTCGTCTGGTCACCGCGGATGGACACCGCGCGGATGCCGGCCGAAGCGAAGTGCGCCTCCGCCTGGTCCATGACGTCGATGTGCTTCGCGAAGAACACGACCTTGCCGACCGACCGCTGCAGCTGCGCGGCGTAGTCCGCCGCTAGAAGCGCCTTCGCCTGACCGATGCGGCGCACCATGGTGAAGACGTTGTCTCCCCCGGTGCCGGCCGCCTTCGACTCCTCGAGCTCGTTCTGCGCGACGAGACGGACGATGTCGTCGTCGATCTCGCCCGGGGCGAGGCCGCGGTCGCCGCGTGCCTCGATGATGCGACGGTAACGGGCGGCCAGCCGCTCCCCCAGCTCGCGCTCGGCCTGGCGGATGCTGCGGCCGAACTCGTCGTCGAGCTGCACGGGCAGATCGGCGATCAGCTTGTCGGGCAGATCGGCGGCGACGTCCTTCTTCTTCCGTCGCACGATGCCCATCGAGATCACCGCGTCGCGGGCCTCCGGGTAGAAGGCCTTGTCGGCAGGCGTCAGTCCCGTCGCGTCGAGCTTCTCCATGAGCTCCGGTCCGGGCTTCTCGCCGTTCGTCCAGCCGAGGAAACGCCAGATGGCGTCGAAGTCCTCGACGTCGTTGATGAGCGGGGTACCGGTGAGCGCGAGCATGAGCGGATCGTGCCCCGGCGTGCGCTCGCGCACCTGCGCGGCGAGCGAGAGCACGTTCTGCGAGCGCTGCGACGAGAGGTTCTTGATGAAGTGCGCCTCGTCGACGACCATGCCGCGCAGGCCGATCGACGCCAGCCACGACATGTGACGGTCGAGGATCTCGTAGTTCACGATGAACACGTCGGCGAAGGCGTCGATGTCATCGCCGTCGCCCTGGATGACCGTGGCACGACGCTGCGGCGTCCACCGCTCGACCTCGCGCGCCCAGTTCATCTTCACGACGTTGGGCACGACGACCAGCAGCGGATAGGCGCCGGCGACGGAGGCCGCGAGCACCGACTGCGCCGTCTTGCCGAGGCCCGGCTCGTCGGCGAGCAGGAAGCTGCGGTGCCCGGCACGGACGGCCTCGAGGAAGCGCGACTGGTGCACCATGATCTCGCGGCCCTTGGGCGAGAGGTGATCGAACTCGGGGGCCGGGGGAAGCTCCATCGACGCCGCGGCACCGCCCGCACCCGTCTCGAATGCCTTGTACAGCGGCCCCATGAGCTCCCAGCCGTCTAGACGGCGGCGCGGCGTGCTGGCCGGACGCGGCGTCAGGTCGGGCGCCAGGAACGGGTTGGCGAGCTGGCGGGCCTCGACCGATGGCGGGGTGACCTGACGCTCCGCGATGGCCGCGGGCACCACCGACACCTGTACGGGCGCGGGGTCGGCGATGATGAGCTCCTCGGGGGGAAGCTCGGCACCGGACTCGAGCAGCCAGTCGCGACGCATCCGCTTGGCGACCGGCGAGGTGGCCTGGTCGGCCTCGAGCAGCTGGATGAGCGAGGTGTCCCGAGCGGCCGTCTTCGCGAGGATCGTCGCTACGCCGTCGAGCCGCTTGAGCAGCTCGGCGCGGGCCGCATCGGTGATCTCGGTGTCGGCCTTGACCCTGGCGCGCTCCTCGCGCACCAGGAACGCGATCACCTGGAACTTCGTGCGGTTCGTGGGGCCCAGCTTGCCGCGCTGGGACTTCGCCTCGATCTCGCGCACCTTGCGCGCGAGGATCGGGATGAGGGGTGCCTCGTCATCGCGACGGGACGTCTTCTTGCGCCGCGGGGCGGCGGTTGCCGTGGTCGGCATGCTCCTCCTGAGCCTGAAGGGCTCCGGCTCCCTCAGGGAGCCGTGAGCCGTTCTCGTCGTCCGCGTGTGGCGTGAGCCAGGACCGTGCGGACTGTGGATCGGTGTTCCCGCCGGAGCACGCGATACGTGCGGGACCGGTGGGAGCCTGATGCCATTCTATGCCATCCCGGCCCCCGGCCGCGGAAGCAGGGTGCCGCCGTGTTACACGGGTTCGTCGAGGATGGCCGCGGCCTGCGCGACGTCGGCGGCCATCTGCGTCATCAGCTTCTCGATGCCCTCGAACGCGACCATGCCGCGCAGCCGCTCGACGAACTCGACCGTCACGTCATGACCGTAGAGGTCGAGACCGGTCTCCCCCAGCACATGGGCCTCGACCTGACGCACGAGCACGTCGTCGAAGGTGGGGTTCGTTCCCACCGAGATCGCCGACGGATGCCGGATCCCCGTGTCGTGGTCGACGAGCCATCCGGCGTAGACGCCGTCGGCGGGCACGAACGCGTCGACGATCGTGGAGAGGTTCGCGGTCGGGAAGCCGAGCTCGCGTCCGCGCTTCAGACCGTGGACCACGACGCCGCGCACGTCGGGATACCGTCCGAGCGCGCGAGTGGCCTCGGCGACATCCCCCGCCATCAACAGCTCGCGGATCCAGCTCGACGAGACCCGTCGGCTGGAACCCGGAAGGTAGACGTCGTCCACGACCTCGACCGTGAAGCCGTAGCGGGGGCCGAGTGCGCGCAGCAGCTCGGGCGTTCCTGCACCCCGGTGCCCGAAGCGGAAGTCGGCACCGACGAGCACGGTGGACACGTGCAGCGCGCCGACGAGGATGTCGACGACGAAGTCCTCGGCGCTGCGGGCGGCGAGCGTCTCGTCGAACGTGAGCACGAGCGTCGCGTCGAGGCCGAGCTCGCTGAGGAGTTCCAGCTTGCGGTCGACGGTCACGACGTTCTCGGGGCACCGGTCCGGACGGATCACGGCGAGCGGGTTGCGGTCGAACGTCACCGCGACGGCACGGCTCCCCGAGGCTGCGGCGGCCTCCTCCAGACGGCGGATGACCGCCCGGTGCCCCTCGTGCACGCCGTCGAACTTCCCGATGGCGACGGCGCTGGGGCCGTAGCCGTCCGGGACCTCGTCCGGATTCCGGAACACGATCACGCGGCGACCTCGACCGGACGCGCGGCCTCGACGGGCCGGTGCGTGCGGAGCCACCAGATCCCGAAGACCGGGAGGACGAGAGGGATGAAGAGGTAGCCGCGCCCGAACAGCGACCACACGGTCTCGTGCTGGAAGAGCTCGGGGAGGACGAGGCTGAGCACGCCGACGACCAGGACACCGGTGAGCTCGAAGACGATCGCGACCCAGGCGACGGTGTACCAGCCCCGACGCCGCGCGAAGACGAGCGCGAGCGTCGCCAGGACGTACACGACCGCGGCGAGCGCAGACAGCGTGTAGGCCAGCGGGGCCTCGTCGAATCGACGGACGATCTGCACGAAGCTGCGCCCGGTGGCCGCCAGCGCCATCACGGCGTAGACGATCACCAGGACACGACCGATGCCGGTCATCCGGGTGGAGGGGGCGGTGGAGCTCATAGCGCATTCCATCCTAGAGCCGGGTGAGCCGCCCGGCGTCCGCTCCCGGTCCGCGCTCAGGCGACCTGGATCGTCCAGATGACCTGCATGCGCCACAGCATGATCGCGATCGCGAGGGCGGCCACGCCGAGAACGACAGTGCTCCACCGGCTGCGCTCCATGAGGGCCCAGAGCACCGCACCGATCGGGAGCAGAGCCGCCGAGACGAGATACACCCAGAACTCCAGCAGGTCCCCGGTCGGCGGATTCCCCGCGAGGGGCGCGACGATGGCGACGACGACCTGCGCGAACAGCAGCACCTCGACGAGCGCGAGTGCGCCTACCGAGAAGTCGCTGGGGCGCCGACCGGCGAACCCGGCCCCGAGGCAGAAGAGCCCGGCGGCGACGGCGACGACGATCTGCACGATCGTGAACCACAGGATCATCGGGAGACCTCCGGCATGTTCATGGCGCTCTTCACATCGGCGCCGCGCTTCTCGACGATCCCCACCAGCACGCCGTCGTCCTCGATGGCCGCGGCGAGCGGACCGTCCAGGCGCACCGCCTGCCCCGCCAGACGCTTGCCGTGGCGCAGATCGCGGGCCTCGTCCGCCGTGACGGGGAGGACGGGGAGCACGCGAGCGGCGGCCTCGCCGGGGGTGAGCACGGGAGCGGTGTCGAGCGCGTCGATCGACACCGCGTCGCGCACGTCGAACGGGCCGACGCGGGTGCGGCGGAGCGCCGTCAGGTGACCGCCGACGCCGAGGGCAGCGCCCAGGTCGCGGGCGAGCGAGCGGATGTAGGTGCCGGACGAGCAGTCCACCACGACATCGAGGTCGAGGGCGTGGTCGTCGCGGCGACGGGCGAGGACATCGAACCGGGAGACGACGACCTCCCGCGGCTCGAGGACGACCTCCTCCCCCGCACGGACCCGGTCGTACGCGCGACGACCGTCGACCTTGATCGCCGACACCGCGCTCGGGACCTGGGAGATCGCGCCCGTCAGCGCGGCCACCCCGGCATCGATCGCCGCGTCCTCGACAGCGACGAGGGCGGCGGGGTCCGCAGTGTGGAGGATCTCGCCCTCCGCGTCATCCGTGGAGGTGACGGCACCGAGCCGGATGGTCGCCTCGTAGGTCTTGTCGGCGCCCACGATGTACGTGAGGAGGCGGGTCGCGCCCTCGACGCCGATGACGAGCAGCCCCGTGGCCATCGGGTCGAGAGTCCCGGCGTGGCCGACCTTGCGGGTCCCGAAGGCCCGGCGGGTGCGGGCGACCACGTCGTGACTGGTCAGCCCGCCGGGCTTGTCGACGAGGAGGATACCGGGGGTCGCCATCCCTCCAGCCTACCGAGGCCGAGAGCGGCGACCGCTCGCCTAGGCTGGAGGGATGGCCGCGCCCGCACCGTCCCCTGCGACGTTGACGCCCCTGCTCGGCTGGTACGCCGAGGCGGCGCGCGACCTCCCGTGGCGCCGGCCGGACTTCCATGCGACGTTCGGCGCCTGGGGCGTCCTGGTGAGTGAGTTCATGCTGCAGCAGACGCCCGTGACCCGGGTGATCCCGCATCTCGACGCGTGGCTGACACGGTGGCCCACGCCCCGCGCGATGACGACAGCGTCCACGGCGGACGTCGTGCACCAGTGGGCGAACCTCGGCTATCCGCGGCGGGCCCTGTGGCTGCACCGGGCCGCCATCGAGGTGGTCGAACGGCACGGAGGCGTCGTGCCGCGCGACGTCGACGCCCTCCTCGCCCTCTCCGGCATCGGCGACTACACCGCCCGTGCCGTGGCCGTCTTCGCGTACGGCGACCGACATCCCGTCGTCGACACCAATACACGGCGCGTCCTGGCACGAGCCGTCGATGGACGGGCACAACCGGGGCCACCATCCCGCCGCGACCTCGCTCTCATGTCCTCCCTGCTTCCCGAGGGGGTGACTGAGGCGAGCGTCCTCAACGCCGCGGCGATGGAACTCGGCGCGACGATCTGCACGTCGCGCGCGCCCCGGTGCGAGCGCTGCCCGCTGGCTGACACCTGCGCGTGGCTCGCAGCCGGCCGACCCGATACCGGAGACGAGCGACGGCGACAGGCCACGTTCGAGGGGTCGGACCGCCAGGCCCGCGGCGCCGTGCTCCGGCTCCTGCGCGATGCGGCCCCCGAGCCGGTTCCGCTCACGGCGGTCCTCCCGGCATGGCCCGACCTGCATCAGCGGGATCGGGCGATCGATTCCCTGATCGCAGACGGACTCGCGGAAGCGGACGGGGAGGGACTCTCGCTGCCGCGGTGAGCGCTGCTCAGAGGTACTGCTCGGTCCGGTGCGCCAACACGGTCAGCTCGACACGATTGCGCACGTGCAGCTTCGCGAACACGCGTCCGAGATGCACCTCGACCGTCCGGATCGACACCGACAGGCGCTCCGCGATCGCGCGGTTCCCCGTGCCTTCGACGGCGAGCATCGCGACCTCCAGCTCCCGCGACGTCAGCCGCTGCGCCCAGGCGCTCCGGCACACGGGGAGATGCGCGCCGCCCGTGACATGCGGGTCGGTCTCCAGCCGCTGCAGACGCCGGCGGACGGCACGCCCCCACGCGCTCGCCCCGGCGGCCTCGAACAGTATCTCGGCCTGCGCGAGGTGACTGCGGGCCTCGATCGGATCCCCGTGCAGCCCGGACCTGACCCCGAGCAGCGTCTCGACGCGGCCGCGGGCGAAGGGCGACCGAAGCCGTCGTGCCGCCTCTCGCAGGGTCTCCTGCTCCGTGCGCCAGGCACCGTCGCCGGACGGCGCGACGGCGTGACGCAGGGCGTCGGCGAACTCCGTCTCCGGTGGGCGCACCGCCGGTGACGCCCGTCCGGCCTCGGGGACGAGCACGACCTCCTCCACTCCCGGCACCGCGAAGCGCGCCTGCGGCTCCCCGCGATCCCGCCACAGCCCGATCGCACCGGCGGCCGCCTCGAAGGAGCCGTTCAGGAACGCCTCGACAGCGCGGTCCACCAGTACGTCCATGTCTGCGGCCGGAGGGAGCACGGCGGTGAGAGCCCTGGCGATCGGGCTGAAAGCGCCGAGGACCGCGAGATCGAGCCGCCGCGCCAGCACCACGCCGAGTCCCGCGAACGGGATCGCAACGGGGAGCTCGACCGCTGCCCGCCGCAGCAGCAGCCTGGCGCGACCGATGTCTCCCCGCCAGACCAGAAGCAGCACCTCGGTGACGATCCGGTAGGCCCGGCCCAGTGGGCTGTGCTCGAAACCGGGGATCATCGGATCGCGCTCCCCCACCCCGGGGAGATCCGCGGTCTGCAGCAGCCGCAGGCCCTCGTCGATGTCGCCGCCGCACGCGGCGAACAGCGCCCCCGACACGGCGCCCAGCAGCCCGCCGGCTCCTGGTACGTCACCCGTGACGACCTCCCCGGCGAGAAGGCCGCACAGCGACTCGACCGCGTCCCGCAGGACGCCGTCCCCGCCGACGCGCGAGGCCCCGTCACGGGCATCGGCGAGCCAGCGGCGCCCCGCCCTGCGGTCGCCGCGCTCCGCGCACAGGATCGCCAGGAGCGCCGCGGACCGCGCCCAGGAGTCGCCGTCCGCCGTACGCAGCGGAGCGAGCCGCTGCGGATCGACGGCCGGCACCGCTCCGTACCGGAACGTGCGGGCGACGAGGAACGGTCCGAGCGCTCGCCCCCGACGGTGCTCGGCGGCACCGCAGACGAGGCTTCCCAACCATTCCTCGGCATCCGCCGCATGACCGCATGCGAGCGCCGCGCACCCGGCGAGCATTCGCGCTTCCTCGCCGATGTCGCCGGCCGCGTGCTTCGCGGCCTCGGCGGCGAGCAGCAGCACGCGTTCCGTGCGTCCCTCTGCGGCCGCGGCGCGGGCACCCGCCGTCAACGCCGCCGCGGACAGACGATCGCGGGCGGCGCCTCCACGGGCGCGATGCCAGGCCGCAGCCACCCGATCTCGCCGCCGGACGGCGAGCGCGGCGAGGCGCGCGTGCGTATGCGCGACCTCAGCCGCCGACGCGGTCGCGTGCACTCGCGTCTCCATCCGGGGATCGGCGAACCGGACGCGTCCCGCGTGGATCACCAGGTAAGGCGAGGCGCCGCTCGCCCGCACCTCCTCCACGCCGCGCCCGTCCACCGCGAGAACCGGATCGAGGTCATCCTCGAACGTCAACGCCACGGTGAGCAGCAGCAGCCGGTCCGGGGTCGACAGCATGCCGAGAGGGACGGCATCGGCGGCGGACGGCAGCGGCCACGGCAGCCGGCCGAGACCTCGCCGCTGCTCCGGTGTGAGGCGGGCCGCCACCGCCATGACGGCAGCCGGGTCCTCCGGAAGCGCGGCGACGAGCCGCGCGGCCACGTGCGGGGCGCACGCGAGCTCCCGAGCCCGAAGCTCGTCCAGCAGCGCCTCGACGTCGCCGGGCGCGACGGACGACCCCGCAGGCGCGTTCCGAGACTCGATGTCGATCCCCCCAGATCCACCGGTTGTCCCGCCGCGGACCTGAGGGTATCAGACGGGATCAGTCCTCGTCGTCGTCCGCACGGTAGGGGTCGGCCTCACCGGCGTGGGTCGCGGAAGAGGCCAGCTTGGCGACCTCCGCGTCCCGCTCCTGCGCCTCCCGGAGCAGGGCGGTGATGTGATCCGCGTTCTCCGGGAGGGCGTCCGGGATGAACTCGAGCGTGGGGACGAGTCGCGTGCTGAGCTGTCGACCGACCTCGCTGCGCAGCATTCCGGTCGCGGACGTGAGCGCGGCGCCGCTGGCGAGGCGCTCCTCTTCCGTACCGAGCACCGTGTAGAACACGGAAGCGTGCTGCAGGTCGCCGCTCACGCGGACGTCGGTGATGGTCACGAAGCCGAGACGCGGGTCGCGCAGCCCCTTCTCCAAGCGCTCGGCGAGGATCACGCGGATGCGATCCGCGAGTCGGGCCTGTCGTTCACCAGCCATTGTTCCTTCTCCCACCTCTGTGCATCGCGGTTCCCAGCGAACCGCGGAGGCGGCTGCCCCCTCCCCCCGTCATGGGAGGAGGAGGCAGCCGCCGGAGCCGTGCGGGTCAGCCGCGCGGCTTCTCCACCATCTCGGTCGTCTCGATCTCGTCGCCGATCTGGATGTCGTTGTACTTGCCGAGGCCGATACCGGCCTCGTAGTCCGTCCGCACCTCGGTGACGTCGTCCTTGAACCGGCGCAGCGACTCGATGGCGAGGCCATCGGCGATGACGACGCCGTCTCGGATGACACGGGCCTTCGCGTTGCGCGTGATCGTCCCGGACCGCACGATGACACCGGCGATGTTGCCGAACTTCGAGGAGCGGAACACCTCGCGGATCTCGGCGACACCCGACTGGACCTCTTCGTACTCCGGCTTGAGCATGCCCTTGAGCGAGCTCTCGATCTCGTCGATCGCGTTGTAGATGACGGAGTAGAAGCGGATGTCCACGCCCTCACGCTGAGCACGCTCGCGCGCCTTCGTGTCGGGGCGGACGTTGAAGCCCACGATGATCGCGTTGTCGATCGTCGCCAGGTTCACGTCGGACTCGGTGATCGCACCGACACCGCGGTGGATGATGCGCAGCTGCACCGAATCGTCGACCTCGATCTTGAGGAGGGACTCCTCCAGCGCCTCGACGGCACCGGAGACGTCACCCTTGATGATGAGGTTAAGCGACTCGACCTTGCCCTCTTCGAGAGCACGGGTGAAGTCCTCGAGCGAGATGCGCTTGCGGGCCTTGGCCAGCTGGGCGTTGCGCTCGACGGCTTCGCGCTTCTCCGCGATCTGACGCGCCATGCGGTCTTCCTCGGTGACGATGAAGACGTCGCCGGCGCGCGGCACGGAGTTCAGACCCTGCACCTGGACCGGTCGGGACGGCGCAGCCGCCTCGACGACCTCGCCGTTCTCGTCGATCATCGCGCGGACGCGGCCGTAGGCGGTGCCCGCCACGATCGCATCGCCGACCCGGAGGGTTCCGGACTGGATCAGCACCGTCGCGACCGAACCGCGGCCCTTGTCGAGCTTCGCCTCGATGGCGACACCGCGAGCGGCCTTGTTCGGGTTGGCAGTCAGGTCGAGACCGGCGTCCGCCGTGAGCAGCACCGCGTCCAGGAGCTCCTGGATGCCGGTGTTGGCACGGGCCGACACGTCGACGAACATGACGTCGCCGCCGTACTCCTCGGCCACCAGACCGTATTCGGTGAGCTGCTGACGCACCTTGGCCGGGTTGGCCTCCGGCTTGTCGACCTTGTTCACCGCGACCACGATCGGCACGTTCGCCGCCTGGGCGTGGTTCAGCGCCTCGACCGTCTGCGGCATGATGCCGTCGTCGGCCGCGACCACGAGGATCGCGAGGTCGGTGACCTGCGCACCACGGGCACGCATGGCGGTGAACGCCTCGTGACCCGGGGTGTCGATGAACGTGATCGCCCGCTCGATGCCGTCGTGCTCGGTCCAGACCTGGTAAGCACCGATGTGCTGGGTGATGCCGCCGGCCTCACCCTCGATGACGTTGGTCTGACGGATCGCGTCGAGGAGGCGCGTCTTACCGTGGTCGACGTGACCCATGACGGTGACGACCGGGGGACGGATCTCGAGGTCGTCCTCGCTCTCCTCCTCCAGCTCCTTCTCGAGGTCGAGACCGAAGCCCTCGAGGAGCTCCTTGTCCTCGTCCTCGGGCGAGACCATCTGGACCTTGTAGCCCAGCTCCTCACCGAGGACCTCGAACGTGGCCTCATCCAGCGACTCGGTGGCCGTGGCCATCTCGCCGAGGTTGAAGAGGATCGTGACGAGGGTGCCCGGCTGCACCGTGTAGCCGGTCAGGGCCTCGATCTTGTCGGCGAAGTCCGCGATGGACGCACCGCGACGCATGCGGATGATCTCCCCGTTGCCGCGGGTGACGTTGACGCCACCGACGACCGGGGCGCTCCGCATCTCGAACTCTTGCCGCTTCGCCCGCCGCGACTTGCGCTGCTTGCTCTTGCCGCCGCCCTTACCGAAGGCACCGGCGGTACCACCACCGGGACCACGGCCACGGCCACCGCCGCCACCCGGACGACCGGCGAAACCGCCACCGGGACGGGGACCCGCACCGGGACCGCCACCGCCGCCGGGGCGACCGGGACCGCCCGTACGCTGCTGGAACGGAGCACCGGGACGACCACCCTGGCCGCCGCGGGGAGCGCCGGGACGCGGCGAGCCGGGACGCGGGGCACCCGGGCGCGGAGCACCGGGGCGCGGCGCCTGCGGACGCGGGATGTTGCCGGGGGTCGGCCGCTGGCCCATCCCCTGCGCCGAGGCGAAGGGGTTGTTGCCGGGACGAGGGCCGGCGGGACGCTGGCCCATGCCCTGAGCGGACGAGAACGGGTTGTTGCCGGGACGGGGCGCGCCGGGCTTCGGCGCGTTGCCGTCACCGGAGGACGGCGCGGCCGGGGCCGGAGCCGCGGACTTCGCGGGCGCCGACGGTGCCGGAGCCTTCTCCGCCTCGGGGGCGGGCGCCGGTGCCGGGGCGGCCGGAGCCGCAGGACCCGGCTTGGGTCCGGGCTTCGGGCCAGGGGTGGGCGCCGAGGACTTCGGTGCCGGCTTCGCGGCGGGCTTCGCCGCAGCGGGCTCGGACCCGGCCTTGAGGGACGGGTCGGCCTCGATCGCGGCGCGCAGCTTGCGCGCCACCGGGGGCTCGACCGTCGAGGACGGGCTCTTCACGAACTCGCCGAGTTCCTTGAGCTTCGCAAGTGCGACCTTGCTGTCGACGCCGAGTTCGGCGGCGATCTCATGTACGCGTGGTTTACCAGCCACAATTCTCCTGTCTGGGTCGGTCTGCCCAGACAGGGCAGACCACTAGTCGCGGACGGGTCTCATTTCGAGCCGTTCACTTTGTTTCCATAGCTGTTCAGCCTTTGTTTCTTGGTGGGTGCTGTTCGAAGGTCCGTGTGTCCAGCTGAGTGGTCACACGCAGTGCTCTTCCGAAAGCTCGACGCCGCAGAGCGGCTTCCATGCACTCGGGTGTCGGATGCACCCACGCGCCGCGCCCCGGCAGGACAGCACGCTCATCGGGGATGAGGGTGTCGTTCTGGGCAACCACCCTGAGCAGAGTGGAGCGGGGAGCACGCGTGCGGCAACCGACGCACGTTCGTACGGGTTCCATCTTACACCTGCGTTCCGTCCGTCCTCGCCGCCACCGGGCGTGGCGTCGAGGACGGACCGGGATCAGTCGAGGACGCTGTCCGGCTGGATGTCGATCTTCGCACCCGTGAGCTTGGCGGCCAGACGCGCGTTCTGACCCTCCTTGCCGATCGCGAGCGACAGCTGGTAGTCGGGCACGAGGGCGCGGACGGCCTTGGTGCTCGCGTCGAGGACGAACGAGCTCGTGACCTTGGCGGGCGACAGCGCGTGCGCCACGAACGTCGGCAGGTCGGCGTCGTAGTCGACGATGTCGATCTTCTCCCCCGCCAGCTCCTCCGTGACGGCTCGCACACGGCGCCCCATCTCACCGATGCACGCCCCCTTGGCGTTGATCGCCGGGTCGTTGGCCTTCACCGCGATCTTGGTGCGGTGGCCCGCCTCACGCGCGAGCGCGACGATCTCGACGAGTCCGGCGGCGATCTCCGGCACCTCGAGGGCGAAGAGCTTGCGGACGAGGCCGGGGTGCGTGCGCGACACAGTGATCTGCGGACCCTTGAGCCCCTTGGCGACGCTGGTGACGTAGACGCGCAGACGGGACCCGTGCGTGTACTCCTCGCCGGGCACCTGCTCCTCGGGCGGGAGGATCGCCTCGACGGAGCCGAGGTCGACGTGGATCATGCGCGGGTTGGGCCCCTGCTGGATCACGCCGGCGACGATGTCGCCCTCCTTGCCCTTGAACTCGCCGAGGACGGCGTCGTCGGCGATGTCCCGGAGGCGCTGGCTGATGACCTGCTTGGCGGCGAACGCGGCGATGCGCCCGAAGTCGTCGGGCGTCGCCTCCTCTTCGCCGATGATCGCACCCTCGTCGTCGCGGACGACCTGGAGGACGGCGACGTGGCCGGTCTTGCGGTCGAGGTGCACGCGGACGCCCTCCGGCGCGGCACCCTCGGGCGAGACGTGCTTGGAGTACGCGGTCAGGATCGCCTGCTCGATGATCGCGACGAGCTCGTCGAACGGGATCGCCTTCTCCTTCTCGATCCCTCGCAGCAGACTCAGTTCGATGTCCATGACGGCCTCCCTATTCAGCTCTCGTCGCGCCCGAATGCACGCGCGACATCCGTACCACGATACCGTGTGCCGCGCCCCCGGGCCATCCGCGCCCGGGCACAGGCATTCGCGCGGCAGCAGGCGCCCACCGCGGGAACAGCCTGATTCCGCGTGGGAGCCTGTTGCGTCGTGGGATGCGTCGCGGGGTCAGACCCTCGGCGCGGACGGGAGCGCGTTGAGGGCCCCGATCAGACGGAAGAGATTGCCCACCTGACGCTGATTCAGGTGCAGGGCGAGGCGCGGGAGGTCGAGCCGGTCGTCGTCGGCGACCTCCGGGGACCGCGGAGCCGTGCGCTCGATGCGCCCGGTGGACAGCAGCCCTGCGAAGCCGGCGTTGAGCTCCTCGATCTCGGCGTCCGTCGGCTCGGCCTTGAGGCGCAGCACCAGGGTGTCGCCGACCCACCGCAGCGAATCGTAGTTGCGCCAGAACCCCGTGATCTCGGCGCGAGCCTCCTCCACGGAATCGGTGACGACGACCCGATCGAAGTCACCGGGGGAGATCACCCCCATCGGCGCGAGGTGCTCGTCGACGAAGCGCCGCATGCCCTGCCAGAACGATCCGCCCTTCTCGTCGAGCAGCACGATCGGCGTGGGCTCGGCCTTGCCCGTCTGCTGGAGGGTGAGCAGCTCGAACATCTCATCCAGCGTGCCGAATCCGCCGGGGAGGCAGATGAAGCCGCTCGACTCCTTGATGAGCATGAGCTTGCGGGTGAAGAAGTACTTCATCGCGACGACCTGATCGCTTCCCGCGACCAGGCTGTTCGCCTTCTCCTCGAAGGGGAGACGGATGGAGACACCGAGCGACAGCGCGGGCCCGGCTCCTTCGGCCGCGGCCTGCATGATCCCCGGCCCGGCGCCCGTGACCACCATCCAGCCGTCGCTCGCGAGGGCCGCGGCGACATCACGCGCCTGCAGGTACAGCGGGTCGTCGTGGAGGGTGCGGGCGGACCCGAACACCGTCACCTTCGGCACCCCGCGGAAGGGCGCGAACAGGCGGAACGCGTCCCGCATCTCGGCCAGGGCGGCGGAAGCGATCTTGAGGTCGAGGCGGTCGGTGCCGTCCTCCCCCAGCAGCAGCGCGGTGCGGAGCATCCGCATCACGAGGCGACGGTCCGTGGCCACACCCGCCTCGTCCAGCACACGGTTGATCTCGTCGCTCAGGGCTGCCGGCAGCGGTTCCTCGGTCATGCCCCCAGCGTCCCACGCGGCATCCGGTCGGCGGGACGCAACGCCGAGGGACCGTACCCCGGGGCTCCGGAGCACGGAGAAGGAGCGGTGTCAACACCCGTGCCCGCCGCCGGGGAAGGCGTCACCATGGCGACATGACAGAGATCACCGGTCCCGAAGCCCTCGCCCGCGTCGCCGAACTCGTGGAGGACATCGACTTCACCATGCTCACGACCACCGACCCGGACGGGAACCTCGTCAGCCGCCCCATGTCGACCAGGCAGATGGACGATGCCGGCGCCATCTGGTTCTTCACCGCGGAGGACACCGAGAAGGTCGAGGAGGCCCGTCGTCATCACGACGTGGGGCTGGCCTACTGCGACGCCAAGGGGATGCGCTACGTGTCGGTCGCCGGCACCGCGGAGATCGTCCACGACCGCGCGAAGATGGAGGAACTCTACTCCCCCTCCCTCGACATCTGGTTCGAGGACGGCCTGGGGACCCCGGGCATCGCGCTGCTCAAAGTCACTCCGGTCGTCGCCGAGTTCTGGGAGCCCGCGAAGGGCAAGGTCGCGATGGCCGCCGGGGCGCTCAAGGCGCTCGTGACCCGAGACACCCCGGACGACGACATCATAAACCACGGCCGCATCACCTGCTGAGCGGCCCGCTCCGAGCGCCGGCTCAGCGCGCGGCGGAGAGCCGCTCCACCGCTTCGGCGACCGAGACGGCCTCACGCTCGCCCGTCCGACGGTCCCAGAACTCCACCTGCCCGTCGGCGGCTCCCCGGCCGACGATGACGATCTTCGGGACGCCGACGAGCTCGGCATCGCCGAACTTGACTCCGGGCGACACCTTCGGGCGGTCGTCGTAGAGCACGTCGAGGCCGGCCGCCTCCAGCTGCGCGGACAGGCCCTCCGCGACATCGAAGGCGACCTGGTCACGGCCGGCGGCGACGACCTGCACGTCGAACGGCGCGACCGAGGCCGGCCAGATGAGGCCCTTGTCGTCGTTGTTGAGCTCGGCGATGATCGCCAGGATCCGCGTCACGCCGATGCCGTACGACCCCATGGTGACCGTGACGAGCTTGCCGTTCTCGTTGAGGACCTTGAGGCCGAGCGCCTCCGCGTACTTCCGCCCGAGCTGGAAGACGTGACCGATCTCCATGCCGCGGGCGAGCTCGACCGGACCGGAGCCGTCGGGCGCCGGGTCGCCGGCGCGCACGTTCGCGATCTCCACGATGCCGTCCGCCTCGAAGTCGCGCCCGGCGACGACCGAGTGCGCGTGCTTCTGGTCGATGTTCGCGCCGGTGACCCAGCTCGTCCCCTCGCTCACGCGGGGGTCGACGAGGTAGCGGATGCCCGTGGCGGACTCCTCGCCGAGCACCGCACCCGTAGGCGACCAGGGACCGATGTACCCCTTCACCAGGAGCGGGTTGTTCTCGAAGTCGTCCGCGGTCGCGGTCTCCACCTCGGCAGGGGCGAAGGCCACCTCGGCACGCTTCTCGTCCACCTCGCGGTCGCCGGGGATGCCGACGATCACGAGCTCACGGGTGCCGTCGAGGTGCTTCAGGGCGAGCACGACGTTCTTGAGCGTGTCGGCGGCGGTGTACTCGCCGTCGAGCTCTCGGTTGCAGTGCGCGACGAGCGTCTCGATGGTGGGCGTGTCGGGCGAATCGAAGATCACCGGAGCGCCATCGGCGTCGAACGGGACCGGAGCGGGCACGGGCGTGCTGAAGGCCTCGACGTTGGCCGCGTACCCCCCGGCGCTGCGGACGAATGTGTCCTCCCCGACGGGCGTCGGGTGCAGGAACTCCTCGCTCCGCGAACCGCCCATCGCGCCGGCGTCGGCCTGCACGATCGCGTACTCGAGGCCCAGCCGCTGGAAGATGCGCTCGTAGGCGTCCCGCTGCGCCTGGTAGCTCACGTCCAGCCCCTCGTCCGAGGCGTCGAAGGAGTAGGCGTCCTTCATCGTGAACTCGCGCCCGCGGAGGAGACCGGCGCGCGGCCGGGCCTCGTCGCGGTACTTGTCCTGGATCTGGAAGATCGTCAGCGGCAGATCCTTGTACGACGAGTACAGGTCCTTCACCAGCAGCGTGAAGGCCTCCTCGTGCGTCGGCGCCAGGAGGTAATCGCCGCCCTTGCGGTCCTGGAGGCGGAACAGCAGGTCGCCGTACTCGTCCCAGCGCCCGGTCGCCTCGTACGCCTCGCGCGGCATCAGTGCGGGGAAGTGCACCTCCTGGGCACCGGCGGCGGCCATCTCCTCGCGGATGACGGTCTCGATCTTCGCTTTGACGCGCAGCCCGAGCGGCAGCCACGCGAAGATGCCTGCTGCCTGCGGTCGGATGTACCCGGCGCGGATCAGCAGCTTGTGACTGGCGACCTCGGCACCGGCAGGATCTTCGCGGAGCGTACGGAGGAAGAAGTTCGAAAGACGAGTGACCACGGCTCAAGTGTAGTGAGCCGCGGTCACCCGCCTCGTCGCTCAGTTGAGGGCCGGCAGCCCCTGCGGCACGACGCCGCCGCGGTAGAGGCTCTCGGCGAGCTCCTGCAGCGCGGTCAGCGCGACCCGCTGCGGCAGCGGACCGTAGGAGATGCGGGCCACGCCGAGCTTCTCGTACTCGGACGCGGCGAGCGCCCCGGGGATCCCGATCACGCTGACCTTGCGCTCCCCGATGCCCTCGACCAGCTGTCGCGTGACGTTCGCATCGAGGATGCCGGGGACGAACACCGCGGTGGCACCGGCGTCGAGGAAGGCGCGGCCGCGCTGGATGGCATCCGCGATGCTCTGCTCCACGGGCCGCGACCCGGCACGCACGAACGCATCGGTGCGGGCGTTCAGGGCGAAGGGCACGCCCTCGGTCTCCGCAGCCTTCACGATGGACTCGACGACGGCGACCGATTCGTCGAGCGGCTTGAGGCGGTCCTCGACGTTCGCGCCGACGACGCCGGCCGCGATCGCGAGGCGGGTGGTCTCCCCGGCGTCCCCGTATCCGTCGTCCAGGTCGGCGGTGACGGGAACGGACACGGCCGCGGCGATCCGTCCGACCATGTCGATCATGACGTCGCGCGGGGTGTCCCCGTCGTCGTAGCCGAACGACGCCGCGATGCCGTGACCGGCGGTCGCGATCGCCGTGGTCTCCGGCAGTGCGGCGACGGCACGCGCGGAGACGACGTCCCACACGTTCACCACGCGGAGGATCTCCGGGGCGTCATAGAGTCCGACGAGGGTCTGGGCCTTGGCAGCAGTGGTCATGTCCCCACGCTAGCGGCCGGTGCGGGCACGCGGGCCGGATGCCCGGGTTCCCTGCGGCGGTCGACCTAGGCTGGCAGCATGCCCCAGCGCCGCTCGCATGTCGCCCCCTCCGCCGCCCAGACCGAGCTCGCCGCGGCGCTCTCGGCCCTTCGGGAGGATCTGGACGCGTCGACGGAGTTCCCCGCCGACGTACTCGCGGAGGCGGAAGCCGCCACGGCGACTCTCCCCGACCTCGACCTCACGGATGTGCCGTTCGCGACCCTCGATCCGGCCGGTGCCCGCGACCTCGACCAGGCGTTCCACCTGGAACGGGACGGCGACGGCTATCGGGTGCGTTACGCGATCGCGGACGTGCCGGGTTTCGTCACCCCCGGTGGTGCCGTGGACGCGGAGGCCCGCCGGCGCGGACAGACCCTGTACGCCGCGGACGGCTCGATCCCGCTGCACCCACCCGTGCTGAGCGAGGACCGTGCCTCCCTGCTCCCCGACGTCGACCGCTCCGCCCTGGTGTGGACGTTCCACCTGGATGCGGCCGGATCCGTGATCGACTTCCGGTTGGAGCGCGCCCTCATCCGTTCCCGGGCCCAGCTCGACTACGCCTCCACCCAGGAGGCGCTCGACCGGGGCGACGGCGGTCACGCGGCCCTGCTGCCGGAGATCGGCTCCCTCCGTCTGGAGCAGGAGCGCCGCCGCGGTGGCGCCAGCCTGAACATGCCGGACGAGGAGGTCGTGCGCACCGACGACGGCTCCTACGCGATCGAGCGCCGCAGCCCGCTGCCCGTCGAGGAGTGGAACGCGCAGCTGTCGCTCATGACGGGGATGGCGGCCGCCGCGCTCATGATCGACGCGGGCGTCGGCATCCTCCGCACGATGCCGGAACCCGACGAGGCGGCGTTCGCGGCCTTCCGGCACCAGACGGAGGCACTCGGGCGGCCGTGGACCGACGGCACCTACGGCGAGTACCTCCGCGGCCTCGACCGCTCCGACCCGATGACGCTCCCCGTGCTGGAGGCCGCCGCCTCGCTGTTCCGCGGCGCGGGGTACCTCGTGTTCGACGGCGAACCACCCGCCGACGCCGTGCAGGCCGCGATCGGAGCACCGTACGCGCACGCGACCGCACCCCTGCGCCGACTGGTCGACCGCTGGGTGCTCGCCATCTGCCTCGCCGTGTCGACCGGGCAGCCGGTGCCGGGATGGGCCCGCTCCTCCCTCGGAGAGCTCCCCGCGCTCATGCAGGAATCGGGTCGGCGGGCGTCGCAGTTGGACGCGGACACCGTGAACCGCGTCGAGGCCGCGCTGCTCACTCCGCTCGTCGGACAGACCATCGAGGCCACGGTGATCGAGCTCCGGGGCGAGCGGGCCGCCGTCCAGATCGCAGACCCTGCGGTGACCACGACCGCGCCGGTGACCCCCGACACCAAGCCCGGCGATGTGGTGCAGGTGCGCGTCGTGCGCGTGGACATCGGGACGGGTGAGATCGAGCTCGCCGTCTGAGCCCGCGGCCGGGGATCAGGCGAAGACGCCGAGTCAGGCGCTCCCGGGCAGGACTGCCTGTACCGCAGCGGCCGCCTGCGTCCGCGCCGGATACCCTGTCGAGATGGATCAGGCAGAGCGCATCGAGCGCTTCCTCGCGGCGCGGTATCCGCGTGCAGGGATCGCGATCGTCGCCGGGAGCACGGCCCGTGGGGAGCGCACGCCCACCAGTGACATCGACCTCCTCCTCATCGACGACGACCTCTTCGCCGACGTGTCACAGGTGAGCGAGGCCGCCACCCACGCGTTCGAGGACGAGATCTTCGAGGTGTTCGCGTACACGGTGGAAGGGTTCCGGGAGTGGGCGGACCGCGGCGTGGCCCAGCACCGCCCCGTCATCGCGCACATGCTCGTGGAAGGAGCCGCGATCCGGTCGACGCCCGCGCTCGCGGAACTGAGGACGCGGTGGTCCGCTGTGCTCGCTCTCGGCTCTGTGCTGAGTGAGACGGAGTCGCGGATCCGGCGGTACGTGATCACCGATCTCCTCGACGACCTCCAGGACGCGACGGACCCTCTCGAGCAGCGCGTCGTCGCCGGCCTGCTGTTCGAGCGCATGGCCGAGCTGATGCTGCTGGCCAGCGGGCGGTGGATCGGATCCGGGAAGTGGCTCCCCCGACGTCTGCGCGCGTGGAGCCCCGAGCGCGCGGACCAGCTCAGCACCCCGCTGCTCGCTGGAGACTTCCCCGGCTTCGCGGCGCGGGTCGATGAGGAGCTGACGATGGCGGGTGGTCGAGTGCAGGCGGGGTTCGTGCGCTGACCTCACTCGTTCACAGGCAGTCACGCGACAGCAGGCGACACCGGCGGCTGGCGCCTGTCCTCGCGTGATCGCCTGACGCGAGGGCTCAGGAGGCGGGGGTCGCAGTCGTCGTCATCACGAGCAGCTGAGGGTCGGACAGGTCCAGGGCCACCGTGATGGCGGCGAACTCCGCGAGGGAACGGACGTGGGTGCCGCCACAGAGGATGACGGCCTCGCCCTCCGGGAGCTCGCAGTGCCAGCGCCGCCGGTCCACGATCGTCGGTCCGTCCACCTCGATGCGGCTCGCGGCAGCCGAGGCGACCCACGCGGCGAGCTGCGTATTGATGCGGTGCTCGCGGTCAGACAACGTCGCCGCGAACGTCTCGGTGTCGAATCCCGCGCGGCGCAGGCTCTTGCCCAGGCGGTACTCGTCGACGGCGCCGTCCTCGTGGATGCGGCTGGACTGGTTCGCCCGTCCCTCGAAGTCCGGGTTTCCCAGCGCATCCTCCCCCGGGTCCTTGCGCCAAAGGTCCGAGACGGCGATATCGAGAGCGAGGGAGGCGAGGTGGCACGCGGTGTGACCGCGGCTGAGGCCGGCACGGTGCGCCTCGTCGACCGAGAGCGCCACGCGCGTCCCCTCCGCGAGCCAGGCGGGCGCGGCACCATCGAGCCGCTGGCCCACCAGCCAGGTCCACCCCTCGGTCCCGCGCTTGACGGGGATCGCGCTGCCCACCGCGAACGCGCCGTCATCCGAGACCGCCGCCATGAGCGCCTCGGTCACGTGGACGGCTCCGTCCTCGCCGGAGATCTCGCCGGTATCGCCGGGCTGATCGGGCCAGGTGTGATCGACGGGGTGGAACGGCGTGGCGTCGACGACGACCACGGCTCCGTCGGCGTCGTCCGCCACGCGGGTCACGACGGCGTCTCCGCGGAGGCTGCCGTCCGGGAAGGTGACGATCGTGGGCGTGGTCATGGGGCTCCTCGGAGAGACGACGGAACGATGGTGCCGATCAGGCACGGGGTGTCAGTGGGACGGCGGGATCGTGAAGCTGGCGAGCCGGTCGCCGTCGACGACGAAGATCCCATCGGACTCGCCGTTGAAGACGCGACTGCTCCACCCGAAGCGGATGCGCGTCATGTCGCCGTCCGTGGTGGCGGAGAGCACGGTCATCCGTGCCCCGGCGCCGATCGCGTCGCTGTCCGCCCAGCTGCGTACGCCGTCGGCGCCGGCTTTGACGGTGCCCCAGTCGTTCACGAAGCCTCCCACGGCGAACGCGGCAACGAAGGCCTCGGTGTCTCCGGCATTGATCGCGTCGATCATCGTCTGGACCGGCGCGGGCAGGAGGATGTCGGACACGGCACTCCTCGGATCAGGCGGTGACGACCTGGGCGGTGCCGAGCGGAGCGTCCGGGCCCATCTCGGCGGCGATGCGGTTCGCCTCCTCGATGAGGGTGGCGACGATGTCAGCCTCCGGGACGGTCTTGATGACCTCGCCCTTGACGAAGATCTGGCCCTTGCCGTTGCCGGACGCGACACCGAGGTCGGCCTCGCGTGCCTCACCCGGGCCGTTCACGACGCAGCCCATGACGGCGACGCGCAGCGGCACCGTCATCTCCTTGAGCCCCTCGGTGACGTCTTCCGCGAGCGTGTAGACGTCGACCTGAGCCCGACCGCACGAGGGGCACGAGACGATCTCGAGCTTGCGCTCCCGGAGGTTGAGGGACTGGAGGATCTGGTGACCGACCTTGACCTCCTCGGCCGGCGGCGCGGACAGCGAGACGCGGATGGTGTCGCCGATGCCCTCCCCCAGCAGGATGCCGAAGGCGGTCGCGCTCTTGATCGTGCCCTGGAAGGCCGGTCCCGCCTCGGTCACACCGAGGTGCAGCGGCCAGTCGCCCCGCTCGGCGAGCTGGCGGTAGGCCTTGACCATCACGACGGGGTCGTTGTGCTTCACCGAGATCTTGAAGTCGTGGAAGTCGTGCTCCTCGAACAGCGACGCCTCCCAGACAGCGCTCTCGACGAGGGCCTCCGGCGTGGCCTTGCCGTACTTCTCGAGCAGGCGACGGTCGAGGGAGCCCGCGTTGACGCCGATACGGAGCGAGACACCCGCGTCCTTCGCTGCCTTGGCGATCTCGCCGACCTGGTCGTCGAACTTCCGGATGTTGCCCGGGTTGACCCGCACGGCGGCGCAGCCGGCGTCGATCGCCTGGAAGACGTACTTCGGCTGGAAGTGGATGTCCGCGATGACCGGGATCTGGCTCTTCTTCGCGATGATGTGCAGCACATCCGCGTCGTCCTGCGACGGCACGGCGACGCGGACGATCTCGCAGCCGGAGGCGGTGAGTTCCGCGATCTGCTGCAGAGTCCCGTTGATGTCGGTGGTCTTCGTCGTCGTCATCGACTGCACGCTGACGGGCGCATCGCCGCCGACAAGCACCTTGCCCACCTTGATCTGACGGGACTTGCGACGCGGGGCGAGGACTTCGGGGACCTTCGGCATCCCAAGATTCACTGCTGGCACGATCCCAGCCTACGCCGCCAGGATGCGGAAGGGCTGGATGCGGCGGGTGTGGTAGTTTCGCCCCATGATCGCGCACATCACCTGGTGGCCCGCCTCCTAGGCGGTGTGTTCGCGTTCCCTCGAACCCAGACCGCCTCCGGGGCGGTCTTTTCGTTGCGCCGAGCCGGAGCCCTCGCACAGGAGACATCGATGACCCTCTCTCGCCTCGACGAGCTCAGCGCCGATCCCACCGCGTCCTTCGTGCTGATCGCCCGTGACGGCGCGGACACCGTGGAGCTGCTCACCGGCGCCGTGACCGACGTCGAGCTGCTCTCCGACATCCCTCTGACGTCCGAAGGAGAGCCCCGGGAGGTCTTCGCCCTCGTCCCCTACCGGCAGGTCCGAGAGCACGGATTCGTCGCGCAGGACGACGGGGCGCCGCTGCGCTGCATCGTCGTGGACGAGCACCTCCATCTGCCGACCGCGGCTGTGCTCGATGCGCTTCCCACCGCGCCGATCCCACTGCGCGACGAGGGCTTCGACATCGCCGACGAGGAGTACGCCGCCATCGTCGAGACCGTGATCGCCGACGAGATCGGCCGCGGCGAGGGGGCGAACTTCGTCATCCGTCGCGACTTCACGGCGACCGTCGAGGCGGACGAACGGCAGGCGGCCCTCACCTGGTTCCGGGCTCTGCTCGCCCATGAGCGCGGGGCCTACTGGACGTTCGCGGTGTTCACCCCCGGCCACATCGCGGTGGGGGCGAGCCCGGAGGCGCACGTCGTGGCCCGCGGTGGCGTCGTCACCATGAACCCCATCTCGGGGACCTTCCGGCATCCGGCGGGCGGCGCGACGAAGGAGACGCTGACCGACTTCCTGGCCTCGACCAAGGAGACCGAGGAGCTGTTCATGGTCGTGGACGAGGAGCTCAAGATGATGAGCGCCGTCTGTGCCGACGGCGGACGCATCACGGGCCCGCATCTGAAGGAGATGTCGCGGCTGACGCACACGGAGTACATGCTGCGCGGCCGGAGCGCTCTGGACCCCCGGGACATCCTCCGCGAGACGATGTTCGCCCCCACCGTCACCGGCTCCCCCATGCAGAACGCCTGCGCCGTGATCCGGCGGCACGAGCGCAAGCCGCGGGGCTACTACTCCGGCGTCGCCGCGCTCTTCACCCCCAACGCCGACGGCGGCCACGACCTCGACGCGCCGATCCTCATCCGCACGGTGTATCTGCAGGACGGCGAGCTGAGCGTTCCCGTCGGCGCCACCCTCGTCCGCCACTCCGACCCGCACGGCGAGGTCTCCGAGACCCACGGCAAGGCAGCGGGTGTGCTCGGCGCCATCGGCGCGATCGACCGGGACCGTGTGGCGGAAGCCCGCAGCGACGCCGACGCCCCCGGTGAGCCCCGGCGTCTCGCCGACGACCCGGACGTCGCCGCGCTCCTCTCCTCGCGCAACGCCCGCCTCGCCGAGTTCTGGCTGAACCCGCAGGGTGAGGACTTCACGGGGCCGTTCTCCGGCCGCTCCGCCCTCGTGGTCGACGCCGAGGACCGCTTCACGACGATGCTCGCGCATCAGCTGCGGCACCTCGGGCTCGACGTGACCATCGCGTCCTGGGACGACGTGGACGACGAGGCGGTCGAGACGGCCGATCTCGTCGTCGCCGGCCCCGGCCCCGGCGACCCCCGAGACGACGCGAGCCCGCGCATCGCCCGGATGCGCGAGGTCGTGGCGGCCCGCCTGCAGGCGCATGCCCCGCTGCTCGCGGTCTGCCTGAGCCACCAGATCCTGGCGGACCGGATGGGGATCGCGCTGACGCCCCTCGACGCTCCGCATCAGGGGCTGCAGAAGGCCGTGCCGATCTTCGGCGAGGACGCGTCGATCGGGTTCTACAACACGTTCACAGCGCGGGTGGACCCGGGTACGCTGACCGTCGGCGCGGCCGAGGTGTCGGCGGATCCGGCGACCGGCGACGTCTACGCCCTCCGGGGCGACGGGTTCGCATCGGTGCAGGGCCACCTCGAGTCGATCCTGTCCCGCGACGGCATCCGCACGCTGGAGCGTCTGGTCGCGCACGCCCTGCGCTGAGTGCGTCCCGGTCGCTCAGCCCAGCAGCTTGACCGGGTTGAAGAGGTCGGCCACCAACAGCAGAGCTCCCATCGCGATCAGCAGCGTCGCGACGACGACGGTCAGCGGGACGAATTTCGTGGCGTCGACCGGAGCCGGCGGCGGCCGCCGGAAGAGCTTCGCCCACGCCCGCTTGATCCCTTCCCAGAGCGCGACGACGATGTGTCCGCCGTCGAGGGGCAGCAGCGGGATGAGGTTGAACACGAAGAGCGCGACGTTGAGCGACCCGAGGAGGCCGAGCAGCACGGCGAAGCGGTTGAGAACCGGCGCGTCCGTCGCGGCCACCTCGCCCGCCAGACGCCCGACACCGACGACGCTCAGCGGCCCGTTCGGATCGCGTTCCCCACCCGTCACCAACGACACGCCCACGTCCCACAGCCGCACGGGCAGCGTGACGATGAGCGAGCCGACCCGGGCGACCGTGTCCGCCGCCATCTGCGGTCCGGCGGTGAGCGGCTGCTGCACGTAGCCCATCTGCGCGATCATGCCCGCGTAGCCGACCTCCTTCACGACGGGTTCGCCGTCGTCGTCGAGCACCGGCTGCCCGCTCGCATCCGTGATGGTGCGCTCCGCGGCGATCGGCGTGAGGGTGAGCGTCTGCTCCGTGCCGTCCCGGCGCACGACGAGATCGAGGGGCTGTCCCGGCGAGGCCTGCACGATCGCAGTCGCCTCGGCGAAGGTCGCCACCGGTGTCCCGTCGATCGAGACGAGGACGTCGCCGGGCTGCACGTCGGCCGCCGCCGCCGGAGACTCCGGATCGTCGGCACCGCATTCGGTCGCCGACGATGAGGCAGGGACCACGCATTCGTTCACCGCCGCGACCGTCGTGGTGCCCTGCTGCACGCCGATTCCGCTGACGAGGACGGTGAAGATGACCACGGCCAGCACGAGGTTCATGAGCGGTCCGCCGAGCATGACGATCACGCGCTTCCAGACCGGCAGCTTGTAGAAGACCCGATCCTCCGCGCCTTCGGCGATCGTCTCGTCGTTGGCCGAGCGCGCATCCTGGATGAGCGTGCGGAACGCGCCGGACGCGGGTCCGCTGTCCTTCGACGACGGATACATCCCCGACATCGAGATGAAGCCGCCGAGAGGCAGGAGCTTGAAGCCGTACTCCGTCTCGCCGATCCGCTTCGACCACAGGCGCGGCCCGAAGCCGATCATGTACTGGCCGACACGCACGCCGAAGAGCTTCGCAGGGACGAGGTGACCGACCTCGTGCAGACCGATCGAGAGCCCGAGGCCGATCAGCATGAACACGATGCCGCCCAGATAGAGCAGGAATTCCACGTGCCCACGCTACTGCCCACCGCCTAGGAATCCGCCCGGCTCGCACAGCATGGCTAGGCTGGCGGGATGACGTCCCGGCAGCTGCGCTTCCTCCGCGCCGCCGCCGTGTCCGCCATCGCCACGCTCCTCGCAGCCGTGTCGCACACGCTCGCCGGCGGCGCCGCTCCGCACCCCCTGCTCATCGCCGCCGTCGCGGTGCTCTTCGTCCCGCTCTCCGCCGCGGTGGCCGGCGGTCGGCCGTCACGCGCACGGGTCGCCGTGGCCGTGCTCCTGGCGCAGGCCGCGTTCCATCTGCTCTTCCAGCTTCTGGGTGCGCCCACAGCGGGGGGCGCGTCCGTCATCGGCACGCACGCGCATCACCTCGACCTGGGCGCGCTCGCACCGCTGTCCCCGGCTCCCGGCCCGGACACGCTGATGCTGTCGGCGCACCTCGCCTGCGCGGTGCTGACCACGCTGCTGCTGTGGCACGGCGAGAGCGTGTTGCGCGCGATCGCCCGCTGGTTCCAGGCCGCGCTCCGGCGCGCGGCGACTCCCACCTCCGCGCCTCCCGCACCGCCGCGTCCGCTGCGCTCCGCTCTCCGCTCTCCGCTCGATGCCGCGATGACCGTGGTGGTGTCGCGGCGCGGTCCGCCGGTGCCCGTCGGCGGCTGAGCCGCCCCGCCGACCCTGCCGTCCTCGAGAGACGGCCCCTTCGGGCCGCGCTGTTCCCGCGCGCCCCCACACGAGCATCTGGAGACCCCATGTCGAACCCCACCATCCGCCCCCGCCGTCCGCGCCGCGCCCTCCTCGGAGCCACCGGCATCATCGGCGGACTCGCCCTCGCCCTCGCCGTCCCGGCGATGGCCGGCGCCCACGTCACCGTCAGCCCGGACGAGCTCGCCGCCGGTGACCACGGCGTGCTGACCTTCTCCTTCTCGCACGGGTGCGGCACCTCGCCCACCACAGCCCTGCGCGTCACCATGCCGGAGGGCCTCGCCTCCGTCGCCCCGACGCTCGACGGCGACTGGAGCATCCAGGTGGAACGCGGCGACGACGGTCTCGTGAGCGCGGTCACCTACACCGCCCTCACGCCCGTGCCGACCGACCTCCGCGGCGCCGTGAGCATGTCGGTGGGACTGGATGAGGACACGCCCGAGACGCTCGCCTTCCCGGTGGTCCAGCAGTGCGTCGACGGGGCGACGGAGTGGACGCAGCTCGCCGAGAAGGGCGAGGACCCTCACGACCTCGACTCCCCCGCTCCCGTCGTGACGGTGACGGACAACGCCGAGGGCGGTCACGGCACGAGCACCGTACCGCAGCCCGCGACGGCCGATGCCGGCGACGACGCCCTGGGTATCGCGCTGGGCGCCGGCGGCCTCCTGGCCGGTGTCGCGGCTCTCGTGGTCGCCGTGCTCGCGTTCCGCCGCCGCGCCTGAGCCCCGGGTCCGCCGCGCCCGGCTCCGGCGCGCGGCGGACCGACCCGCCCGGGCCGACACCGCCGTCATGAGAACATGGAGACGACATGTCGATGGAACAACAGCCGACCCTGCCCCCCGTGCTCCGCCCCGCGAACCCGCCCCGGCGCGAGCTGTCCGAACTCGCCTCCCGATTCGCCCGCTCCGTGCGCGGCGACGTGGAGGGCGTCGCTCTCAGTGGCATCACCCTCGCCACGGCGGACCTGCGTCCCGGCGAGGCGTTCGTCGCGATCCGCGGCGTGAACCGCCACGGCGCGGACTTCGCCAAGACCGCTGCCGAGAAGGGGGCGGTCGCCGTGATCACGGACCAGGCGGGCGCCGACATCGCCGCGGACGCCGGCCTCCCGATCCTCATCGTCGACGACCCCCGCGGCGTGCTCGGCGCGCTGAGCGCCTGGGTGTACGGCACGGGAGCGGAGGACCCGCTTCCCCTCCTCTTCGCGACCACCGGGACGAACGGCAAGACGAGCGTCTCGCACCTCCTCGAGGGCATCCTCGAACAGATGGGCGTCGTCACCGGGCTCTCCTCCACGGCCGAACGACACATCGCGGGCGAGGTCATCGTCTCGCGGCTCACCACCCCTGAGGCGTCGGAGATGCACGCCCTGCTCGCGCTGATGCGGGAGCGCGAGGTCGAGGCCGTCGCGGTCGAGGTCAGCGCCCAGGCCCTCTCCCGGCACCGTGTCGACGGCATCCGGTTCGACGTCGCGGGATTCACGAACCTCAGCCACGACCACCTCGACGACTACGCCGACATGGAGGAGTACTTCGAGGCGAAGCTGCCGCTCTTCCGGCCCGATCGCGCCGTCCGCGGCGTCGTGTGCCTCGACTCCGCCTCCGGGGCCCTGGTCGTGGAGCGCTCCGAGATCCCCGTCATCACCGTCGGGACGCCCTCCATCGCCGCCGACGCCGATCAGGCATCGCGAGCGGACTGGGTGGTCGTCATCGACGACGAGCGGACGACCGGAACGACGTTCACGATGACGGGACCGGCTGGCACGCTCACCACGACCGTCCCGGTGATCGGCCCCCACATGGCCGCGAACGCGGCGCTCGCGATCGTCATGCTGCTCGAGGGCGGCTATGCCTGGGAGCGGATCGTCGAGGCCCTGCAGCGCGACGGCGGCATCCACGCCTACCTGCCAGGGCGCACGCAGCTCGTCTCAGGCGCGCGGGGGCCGGCCGTCTTCGTCGACTTCGGCCACTCGCCCGACGCCTTCGAGAAGACCCTGGCCGCCGTGCGGCGGGTGACTCCCGGCAAGGTGCTCATGCTCTTCGGCGCCGACGGCGACCGGGACGCCAGCAAGCGCTTCGACATGGCCCGCACCGCGGTGGAGGGCAGCGACATCCTCGTCGTGACGGATCACCACCCGCGATTCGAAGACCCGGCGTCGATCCGCGCGACGCTCGTCGAGGGCGCGCGTCGCGCCCGTCCCGACGCCGAGATCCACGAGTACTCCCCGCCGGAGGCCGCGATCGTGGCCGCCGTCGGACTCGTCGGCGACGGCGACGCGATCCTCTGGGCCGGCCCCGGGCACCAGGACTACCGCGACATCCGAGGGGTGCGGACGCCGTACTCGGCCCGCGAGCTCTCCCGGCGTGCGTTGAAGGCCGCCGGCTGGCCGGTGCCGGAGCCGCGCTGGCCCGTGCCGTACCCGGACGAGGACTGAGCCCGCGCCGCGTCAGACGGCGGCGATGAGCTGGTCGGCCTTCCGCCGCGCCCAGTCCTCGGCCGCCGCGAGCGATTCCACGGTCAACGCGTCCGGAGCGTCGTGCGCGTCGACGACCCGCTGCACGGTGTCGACGATGCCGAGGAACGGCAGGCGCCCTTCGTGGAACGCGTCCACGGCCTGCTCGTTGGCGGCGTTGTAGACGGCGGGGAAAGTGCCTCCGGCGCGCCCGACGGCCTTTGCGAGCGCCACCGCGGGGAAGGCGTCGTCGTCGAGCGGCTCGAAGGTCCAGGACGTCGCCGTGGTCCAGTCCAGCGGACGGCCCACACCGCCCACGCGGTGCGGCCAGTCCAGGCCCAGCGAGATCGGCAGACGCATGTCCGGCGGCGAGGCCTGCGCGATGGTCGATCCGTCGACGAACTCCACCATGGAGTGGACGATCGACTGCGGGTGCACGACGACGTCGATGTCGTCGTAGGGCACGTCGAACAGCAGGTGCGCCTCGATGGCCTCAAGCCCCTTGTTGACCAGGGTCGCCGAATTCGTGGTGACCGTGCGACCCATGTTCCACGTCGGATGCGCCAGCGCCTGTTCCGGGGTCACTCCGGTGAGCTCGTCGCGCGACCTGCCGCGGAACGGGCCACCCGAGGCCGTGACCACCAGACGGCGGATCTCATCGTGTGTGCCGGAGCGCAGGGCCTGGGCGAGCGCGGAGTGCTCGGAGTCCACGGGGACGATCTGCCCGGGTGCCGCGGCGGCGAGCACGAGATCACCGCCGACGATCAGCGACTCCTTGTTCGCCAGCGCGAGGGTCCGCCCCTCCTCCAGCGCAGCGAGCGTCGAGCCGAGACCGATCGAGCCGGTGATGGCGTTCAGCACCACATCGGCTTCGACGTCGCGGACCAGCTGCTCCGCCTCGACCGCGCCGAGAGCCGTGTGCTCCACCTGAAACTGCGCCGCCTGCTCGGCCACCATCGTGGCGTTCGACCCCGCGGCGAGACCGACGAGCTCGAAGCGTCGAGGATTGGCGCGGATCACATCCAGCGCCTGCGTGCCGATGGAACCGGTGGAGCCGAGGATGATGACGCGACGCATGACGCCAGCCTAGGACACGCCGCCGGCTCTCCCGGGCCGCGGCTACTGCTGCGGCTGGACCGGAGTCGTGGCGAGGATGTCGACGACGAACACGAGGCTCTCGTCCTGCAGCTCGTGCCCCTCGCTCGCGCCGTAGCCATCGGACGGCGGCATGACGACGAGAACCTGCGAACCGACCTTCTGACCCTCGAGCGCCTTCTGGAACCCGGCGACGACTCCCGTCGTCTGGAACTGGGCGGGGGCCGCATCGCGGCTCCAGCTGGAGTCGAACTCTTCGCCGTCGGACCACTTCACCCCGAGGTACTGGACCACGACGAGGTCGCCGGACGCCACCGTTGCGCCGTCGCCCTGCTTGAGGACGGAGACCTTCGTCTCGGTCGGCGCATCGCCGTCCGGGATCGTGACGGACGGCTTGCCATCGTCGTCGAGCTCGACCTCGGGCATGCCGGCGGTCGGCTCGACCTCCTTGCCGGAGGCGACCTCGGGGAGCCGGTCGACGGCCTCCGCGTAGACGACGATGTTGCTCTGCCCCTCACCGAGCGCGCTGCCGGGGATGGCGAGGACGACGCGGGATCCGACCGGCTCGCACTCGAGCGCGGCGACGAACAGCGACGACTGGTTCGGGTCGAGGAGCACGGGGAGCGTGCCGTCCTCGCCGCGCGCCGACGAGTCGACCACGTCGCCGCTGGCGGCATCGACGATCTGATACTGGACGGAGACGAGGTCGTTCGCCGCGAGGTCGTCTCCCTCGCCCTCGGACACGACGGTCCGCTCGACGTTCGCGAACTCCGCATCGGCGGGAACCGTGATCTTGGCGTCGAGACCTTCGCCGTCCACCTCGATGGCGTCCGAGGTGTCGCCGGCCTTCGCGTTCACGAGGCACTGGCTCGACCCGGAGGCGTCCGGAGAGGAGGTGCTCTGCGGATCGCCGTTCCCGGAGCATCCCGCCAGCAGCAGGGTCGCCGCAGCGACGGTGGACAGGACGAGCAGCGGACGGGTGCGCACAGGAAGACCTCACGATCGCGGGCGGGAGCTTCCATCCTGCCTCATCGCCCTTTGCTCGCGCTGGGAAGCGGCGGCGCGAGTCTTCATTCCCACGTCGGCATGGATCCGGGAGTAGCCTGCTCTGATGAGCTCTGAGCAGTCCGTGGACCCCGAAACCCCCTCAGAGGACTCCCCGAAGCCCCGGCACGCCGGCTTCACCTACACGCTGGGCCGCAGCCTCATCGCCCCGCTCGCCCGGCTCGTCTACCGGCCGCGCATCGAAGGACGCGAGCACGTCCCCACCACCGGCCCGGTGATCTTCGCCAGCAACCACCTGTCGTTCATCGACTCCATCGCCATCCCGGTGGCGGCTCCGCGTCCCGTGCACTTCCTCGCCAAGTCGAGCTACTTCGAGGGCACCGGCATGAAGGGCTGGGCGTCCAAGACGTTCTTCGAGGCGATCGGTGCGATCCCGGTCCGCCGCGGCGCCGGCCAGGCGGCGCTGGACGCCCTAGACCTGCAGCGTCAGCTCCTGGACGAGGGCCTCGCCGTCGCGCTCTACCCTGAGGGCACCCGCTCCACCGACGGCCGGTTGTACAAGGGGCGCACGGGCGTGGCCTTCCTCGCTCTGCAGACGGGAGCACCCGTCGTCCCCGTGGGACTCATCGGCACCGACAAGGTGATGCCGGTCGGCGCCAAGATGCCCACGCTGTCCGAGCGGATCACCGTGCGCTTCGGCGAGCCCCTGGATCTGTCGCCGCACGGACCGGCCACGAGCGGCCGCGCGCGCCGGCTCGCGACCGACGAGATCATGGCCGCGATCCACGCGCTCTCCGGACAGGAGCTCGCGGGCACCTACAACGAGGCGCCGGCTCAGAACACGATCGAGAAGATCAAGCAGGCGCTCCCGCACGAACGCCGCTGAGGAGTCCGTTCAGCCGGCGGCCGTCACCGTCGCTTCGTGCCGGACGGGGAAGTTGACCGAGTTGGCGATGAAGCACCACTCGTTCGCCTGAGCGTGCGCGCGCTCGGCCGCCTCGATCATCGAGGCCTCGGCGACGACGACCTCCGGGCGCAGCAGCACCTCGACGAAGGAACCGCCGCCGGCGCCGTTCTCGCGCATCAGGCCGCTCGCGGTGTCCCGGTAGGACACGACCACCACTCCGGCCGTCACGCAGGCGTGCAGGTACGACAGGAGATGGCACTCGGAGAGCGAGGCCAGCAGCAGATCCTCCGGATTCCACCGCGCCGGATCGCCGCGGAACGGCTTGTCGGAGGAGGCGAGCAGCTCGGGCTTGCCCGCGACTTCGATCGTGACATCGCGGCGGTAGTCCCGGTAGCCGCTCGTACCGGATCCGGTGTTGCCGGTCCAGGTGGAGGTGAGGGCGTAGCGGTGCTCGCCGAGGGACCGCGGAGTCGTCTGCTCTGGCATGCGCTCAGTCTGCCAGGTGCGGCCGACACGGCGCCGACTCGGCACCCGACCAGGCTGGGCCGGACCCGCCGGTAGAGTTGTCGGGTGCTGGAGACTCTCACCGTTCAGGATTCCGTCGAGCTCGCCGTCGTGGAGCGGAGCGGCTTCATCGAGTCGCGTCACGCCGGGGCGGCCGTGGTGCTCTCCCCCGAGGGCGAGGTGGTCGCGCGGCACGGGAATGCGGATGCGCTGATCCTCCCCCGTTCCAGCCTGAAGCCCCTGCAGGCGGTCGCCTGCCTCACCGCCGGTGCGGTACTCGAGGGCGAGCAGCTGGCGCTGTCGACGGCGAGCCATTCCGGCACCGATCGGCACGCCGAGGTCGTGCGCGAGATGCTCACCGCGGGCGGCCTCAACGAGGACGACCTCGCGTGTCCTCCCGCCTGGCCGAGCGACTCCGCGACCCGCGATGAGATGGTGCGCGAGCACGGCCAGGAGGCGCGCATCCGCATGAACTGCTCGGGCAAGCACGCCGCGATGCTCCGCGCCTGCGTCGCGACGGGGTGGCCGACCGACGGCTACCTCGACCCCTCGCATCCGCTCCAGGCGCACATCCGCGATGTGATCGCCCGGCTGACCGGCGAGAAGATGGCCCACACCGCGATCGACGGCTGCGGTGCCCCCGTATACGCGCTCAGCCTCACCGGACTGGCCCGCGCGATCCACCGCACCGGAACCGCCTCCGAGCGCTCCCCCTTCGCGCTGCACCGCGTGGCGGGCTCGTTGGTGAAGGCGGTGCGCGAGAACCCCTGGACCATCGACGGCCCCGGGCGCCCTGACACGATCGCGATCGAACGGCTCGGGGTCTTCGCCAAGGGCGGCGCGGAGGGTGTCATGGTGATGGTCGCCCCGAACGGGACCACGGTGGCGCTGAAGATGCTCGACGGCGGCGCACGCGCGTCCACGATCGTGGCCGCCACGCTGCTGGCACGCGCGGGCGGGCTCAGCGACGCCGACGTGACCGGACTGGCCGACTCCCTGCCGCTCACGGTGCTCGGAGGCGGCGCGAACGTCGGCGCGATCCGTCCGGGTGCGGGCATCTGACCCGACCTCGTCGTCCCCGTGCCGCTGACCGTCATCGCCGATCCAGCGCCGGGAGGACCACCCGCCGGGGAGGGCGGTCTCCGATCACGGACCAGGCCCGCCCGGCGTCTGGTCGCGCGTACGGCGGCTGAGCGCGGATGCCGACGAGCTGGCGGAGCTCGCCGGGCCGCTCCGCCCGGATGAGCACCTCCCCCTGCGATCGCACCCGCTGCCACAGTGCCCACTGACGCTGCCAGTTCTCAGCATCGCCCACCAGCACGAGCGGTCGCCCCGTTCCCCTCACCTCCGGACCCACCGCCTGTACGTCGCAGTCGGGATGCGCGGCCGCCAACGCCGCGACGACGCCGACGACGCCCGGGGTGACCAACGCCGTGATCTCCGCCTGCGGCACCCACACCGGCGTGCTCCCCCGCAGCTCTCCGGAGCGCGACTCCACCCCGGGACCCTCGACCCAGGCGAACTGCATCTCCCGCTCTCCGCACACGGCCCTCCCCGGCGGACGATCGCGTCGGAAGTGAGCGACCTCGCCGCCCGCGGCGATGTGCTCGACGCGTGTCGGCATCCGCAGCAGGGCCCGACGCGGGAGTGCCTCCAGCACGCGGGCCAGCGGACCCGTCGCCCGACCGGCCGCGAACACCCAGGTGACGGTGGCCGATGATCGCACCAGCTGCTCCCACCGCTGGACGAACTCGTGGCCGACGTCGAGAGGCAGGCGCGCGTGGAGCAGATCGAGATCATCCGCGAGCACGACGTCGGGTGGCGCCGTGCCGCCCGCGACCCACGCGGCAAGCAGGTCGACGGCCGCTTCGGGATCATCCGGGAACCACGCGCTGTGGCGATGCTGCGCCGCGATCACACGCAAGGCTGTCGTCCGCCCCGTTCCCGGGGCGCCGAGGACCACGAGCCCGCGGTCGCGGCCAGGATGCAGAATCTCCAGCGGCTGCGCCTGATTCTCGGGCTCGTCAGCGCGTCCGAGCACCAGGGAGGGCCCGGCTTCCGAAGGCGCGGACCCTGCCCGAGCGGTCAGCAGCGCGTCGAGCGGCAGGCGCGTCGGGAGAGCGGGTCGCCATGGAGGTGGAGACGTCGGCGCTCCCGCCCATCGCTGCGCGATCCGTCGGATGACGTCGTCATCGGTGAGGGCGATGCGCACCGGCAGCGGCTCGTCGTCCTGCGGGCGACGGAGGAGCGCACGGCCTCGGCCCTCCGCTCCGCCGGGAAGCTCGGCGGCGCCGGAGGTGCCGAGCATCGCCCTGCTGTCAGAAGTCTCGGCGACGCGCAGGCTCAGCCGCAGCGGGCAGTTCGTCGCGAGCGCATCGCGGATGACCCCGGCGGCGCGCTGCGTGCCGAGGACCAGGTGCATGCCCAGGGCGCGCCCCCGCGCCGCGACGTCGGTGAACACCGCCGCCAGCTCTGTGTGCTCCTGCAGCAGGGCGGCGAACTCGTCGACGACGATCAGGAGTCGGGGAAGGTCGGTCTCACGCACGTCGCGCGCCTGCGCCGCCGCGAGGGCACCCTCACGGCGGCGCATCTCTGCGGCCAGGCTGGCGACGCCGCGCCGCGCCTCCGTCTCGTCGAGGTCCGTGAGGACGCCGACGACCTGCGGCAGCTCACGCAGGCGATCGAAGGCCGTCCCTCCTTTGAAGTCCGCGAGGAGGACACTCACCCGCTCCGGCCCGTACCCCGCGCAGACGGCGGCGACCCATGTGATGAGGAGTTCGCTCTTGCCTGTCCCCGTCATCCCCGTCACGATCGCGTGCGGGCCGTCCTCGACGATGTCGGCCATCACCGGGGCATCGTATGCTCCGCGACCGAGCGCCACGAGGAGGCCTGGGCCCACCGGTGGCTGCGGAAGGTCCCGGAGCGCCACCGCCGCCCCGGTCGCCTCCGTCGCGGACCCTTTCCCGCCGCACAGCTCGGCGGCCGCCGTCGCCTGCGCCGACGACAGGTACTCGACGTCCACCCCGTCCTCGCCGTCCGGGGTGCGCAGAGTCGCCGCACCGGGTTCCACGATGTCGACCACCGTCGTGATGCCGTCCGGAACGTCCGCACCGGTCGGCAGGGTCCAGATCACCGCATCGGCGCTCGGGGCCGATGCGGCCTCCTCTGCGAGGGCAAGCCGGAAACCACCGCGTCGCGCCTGCTGCATGTGCGGGAAGCCCGCCAGCGCCCCGTCCCGCGCCGGGTCGCCGACGAGGGAGAGCACACTCGGGGAGAAGCGGAGACAGAGCTGGACGACGAGCGCACGTGCGGCGGCCCTGGCGAGCGGCTGCGGGCCCCGCAGGCATACTCCTCGACCGAGGAGGACGACCCGCGGCGCGTCTTCCAGGACACCGCACCGGCGGCGGAACGCAGCGGCGCGCTCGTCGTCACCGCCCTCGCAGCGCACGGTGCTGACCCGGGATCCGCGTCCCACGACGAGCGGAGTGTCGTGGTCGGGCGGCCGGGCATCCTGCAACGGGCGGCTGCGCAGACACGAGGCGGCATCCGGGTGCCGACGTTCCTCGTCTGCGCGCTCCTCCGCGTGGCGGCGGTGCAGCTGCGCTTCGACCTCTGCCCATGCGGCGTCCATCCGGAGCGCCTCGGCTCGCCGTTCGCGACGACGTCCGCGGGCTGCGTCGAGGAGCGACGCGCCCAGCATCAGCGGCCCGAGAGCCGCGAACCAGAGCGCATGCACCGCACCGGTCGTGAACCAGAGAGCCAGACCGACTCCCACGGGGACGACGGCGGCGATGAGGGGAAGCGGGCGCCGCCGGGCCGGCGCCATGGCGGACGGGAGGACCAGGGGCGAGGAGTGCATGCCTCCAGTGGAGCTCACCGCCGGGGCGGATAGGGCCTCTCCACAGGGTCCGGAGCGCTACTCCCCCGAGTCCGCCGGTGGGGAGGAAGGATCCTCGGGATCGTCGACCTGCAGCACGATCACGGTGACGTTGTCGCGCCCTCCGTTGTCGAGGGCCGCCGCGAGCATCGCGTCGACGCTCTCCGCGGGGTCGGCATGAGCGCGGAGGAAGTGCTGGATGCCGTAGTCCGTGAGCTCCTTCGTGAGACCGTCGGAGCAGATGACGAAACGGTCGCCCGGCCGCACGTCGATGGTGACGTAGTCCGGCGCCGTGAGCTCGCTCGCACCGACCGCGCGGGTGATCACGTTGCTGTACGGGTGGCCCTCCGCCTCTTCGGGACTGAGCTTGCCGGCGGTGATGAGCTCCTGCACGACGGAGTGATCGGTCGTGACCTGCAGCAGCCGGTCGTCGCGCAGCAGGTACACGCGCGAGTCACCGATGTTCAGTGCCACCCAGTGCGGCTCGTCTCCCTGTTCGTCCAGGTAGACGCCGGTGAGCGTGGTGCCGGTCCCCTCGTCGGTGGTGTCCGGGTGCTCGGCGATGTCGTCCACCGCGAGCGCGAGAGCCTTCTCGATCGCGGAGGGGGTGACGTCGTCGGCATCGACCATCGCCCGCAGGCGCGCGACTGTGCTCTGACTCGCGATCTCCCCGCCGGCATGACCTCCCATGCCGTCCGCGACGATGAAGAGCGGGTACTCGGCGAGGAGGGCGTCCTGATTCGTCTCCCGGCGGCGCCCCTGGTCGGTGACGCCGGCCCAGGACAGCCGCAACGGACGATGCGCAACCGTGAGGGTGTGCGTCTTGGTCTCAGCCACGAACTGCCTCCGATGGACCTGCGGCGGATGGGGCGGGCGCAGGATACTCACACATCGTAGTGGAACTCGCTCCTCGGGACCGCACCGGGATGGCGGTGGACGGGGCGCGGGGCGACGGGAGGAGGGACGACTTCCCTCCGCTGCGACGAGTCCATGTCTCCACGTTAGCGGCATGTGGGGACACGGAGGAGCCACGGACGCGAAGAACCCCCGATCCGAAGACCGGGGGTTCTCCTCACGTCGTCACGCAGGCGGCTGCGTGGGATCGTTCGGTGTGGTCGGCGGAGCCGGAGGAGCGGCGGGAGGAGCCGCGGGCGGGGCCGGAGGCGTCGTGGGCGGAGCCGCGGGAGGCGCCGGAGGCGTCGTGGGCGGCACCGGAGGGATCGGCGCACCCGTCGCCGGGGCGGCGGGGCCGGCGGGCGGCGCGTAGCCGGGTGCCGAAGGCGGCGTGTACGCCTGCGTCGGCGGCGCGTAGCCCTGCGGCGGGGTGCCGTAGCCCTGCGGTGCCCCATATCCCTGCGGCGCACCGTAGCCCTGCTGCGGGGCGGCCGCTGCCGGCTGGACGGGAATGCCGTCCCACACCGTGCGGTCGCCGAGGAAGCCATTGCCCGCCCAGGAGGCCGGCTGGATGTTCGGGTTCCAGCGCGACTTGTCGAACGCGTTGATACCGAGCCAGACGATGGAGAGGAAGACGTAGAGGACGACCCAGACGGCGTCCTTCTGGAGCTTGAGGCCCACGCGCCACGCGGCGATGACCGAGAGCACCGAGAGCGCGAGCGAGAACAGGAAGCCGATGCCGATCCAGCTCAGCAGGGCCGTGCCGGCGATGCCGTACAGGACGAGCCACGGGCTCAGGTCACCGAGCTTGAAGAAGATCATCATGTTGTAGACGGGCACCCAGGCACGCCAGTTGCCCTGCACGCCGGCCTTCTGGAAGATCTTCATGTAGAAGAGCGACACCAGGACGTACCCGGCGACCGCGATCAGCAGAATGACGAAGAAGTAGGCGAAGAGCAGGCCGAGATAGCCCGCTCCGTAGTCGTCGTAACCCATGAGGCTCACATTCTCTGGTCAGGGGAGACGGCTCTCGTCCCCCGCCACGAGACTCCCCGCCTCGCATTGGACATGGTAGCGGTGCGCCCAGGGGGCGGCAACGACCGCCGGGGGCGATTCGCCGGCCTCGGGACCGTCAGTCGGCGACGACCAGCTCGATCTCCCCCGGTGCGGCGCCGTCCCGCAGAACGACGTCGTGCGCCTGTGCCCACCGGTGCAGCCCACGGAGCGAGCCGAGACGCGGCCGGTCCTCGGCAAGTGCCCGGACGAGCAGCCCCTTGGACTTCTTGTTGAAGTGGTTCAGCGCCCTCCCCTGCGCCGTGACGACCCGCACGTACACGGACGGCACCCCGGCCGGCACGGGTCCGAGTGCCGCGTACGCCTCGCTGCGCAGATCGAGCACGAAAGCCGGGGCATCGGCCGCGATCGCCGCCGCCGTCGGATCGGCCCAGTGGCGACGCAGCGGCGGCATCCCCGGAAGCGTGGTGCCGGCTGCCAGGCGATAGGTCGGGATCGCGTCCAGGGCCGCGACCGGGCCGAGCGGAGCGCTGTGAATCCACACGTGGGCGTCCAGCCAGCGACGGGAGGCGGTCGAGAGCGACGCCGCGTCGAGGGCGTCGAACAGTACACCGGTGTAGCGGTCCACCGCGGGCATCGTGGGCGCGCTCCTCATGACACGGTTGTGCGCGATGTCCCCCCGCTGCCGATCGCTCAGCTTCAGCACGCGCCGGCTCGCGTCCTCATCGGCGGCGAGAGCGACGAGAGCGTCGATCACGGCGGTCCGCTGCGGTGTGAGGTCCGGGAGTGCCAGCGCGGGCACATCCAGCGGGCCGCCGTCACCGCCCTCGCGCTTGGTCTCGGACGGCGGAAGCAGGATCTTCATGGGACCTCAGGGGAAAGAGACGCGTCCGCCTCGACACCCGGGCGGGTGTCGAGGCGGACGCGATGTACAGGACTGTCAGGAGATGAGTGCCGCGTTGCCGGCCACGATCGTCAGGACGTCGCCCTCCATGGAGAGGAAGCCGTCCTGCGCGTTCGCCAGCACCTTGGCGCCATCCGTCTGGGTGATCCGGACCTGACCCTCGGCGAGGATGGCCAGCACCGGCTCGTGACCGGACATGAAGCCGATCTCGCCCTCGACGGTCTTGGCGACGACGAGGCTCGCCTCTCCCGTCCAGACCTCCGCGTCGGCGGAGACGAGGCTGACATGCAGCGCCATGGTCAGGCGTTCTCCTTCTGGATCTGCGCCCAGCGCTCCTCCACGTCGGAGATGCCACCGACGTTGAAGAAGGCCTGCTCGGCGACGTGGTCGAAGTCACCCCGGGTGATCGCATCGAACGACTCGATGGTCTCCTTCAGCGGCACGGTCGAGCCCTCGACGCCCGTGAACTTCTTCGCCATGTACGTGTTCTGCGAGAGGAACTGCTGGATGCGACGTGCACGCGACACGACGATCTTGTCTTCCTCGGAGAGCTCGTCGACACCGAGGATGGCGATGATCTCCTGCAGCTCCTTGTTCTTCTGGAGGATCTGCTTCACCGTCGTGGCCACGCGGTAGTGGTCCTCGCCCAAGTAGCGGGGGTCCATGATGCGCGACGTCGAGGTCAGCGGGTCGATGGCCGGGTACAGACCCTTCGACGCGATCTCACGGGAGAGCTCGGTCGTCGCGTCGAGGTGCGCGAAGGTCGTGGCCGGGGCCGGGTCGGTGTAGTCGTCGGCCGGCACGTAGATCGCCTGCAGCGAGGTGATCGAGTGACCGCGCGTCGAGGTGATGCGCTCCTGCAGGAGGCCCATCTCGTCGGCGAGGTTCGGCTGGTAACCCACGGCGGAGGGCATGCGGCCCAGCAGCGTGGAGACCTCGGAACCGGCCTGCGTGAAGCGGAAGATGTTGTCGATGAAGAGCAGCACGTCCTGCTTCTGCACGTCACGGAAGTACTCCGCCATCGTCAGAGCCGACAGGGCGACGCGCAGACGCGTCCCCGGCGGCTCGTCCATCTGGCCGAAGACGAGGGCGGTCTTGTCGAAGACGCCCGCCTCCTCCATCTCGTGGATGAGGTCGTTGCCCTCACGGGTGCGCTCACCGACACCGGCGAACACCGACACACCACCGTGGTCCTGCGCGACGCGCTGGATCATCTCCTGGATGAGGACGGTCTTGCCGACACCGGCACCACCGAAGAGACCGATCTTGCCACCCAGCACGTACGGGGTGAGGAGGTCGATCGACTTGATGCCCGTCTCGAACATCTGCGTCTTCGACTCGAGCTGGTCGAAGTTCGGGGCCTTGCGGTGGATGGGCCAGCGCTCGGTGACCTCGATGGTCTCGCCGGGCTCGAGGTTCAGCACCTCGCCGATCACGTTGAAGACCTTGCCCTTGGTCACGTCGCCGACGGGGACCGAGATGGCCTCACCGGTGTCGCGCACCTCCTGGCCGCGGACGATGCCGTCGGTCGGCTTCAGGGCGATGGCGCGGACCAGGTCGTCGCCGAGGTGCTGCGCGACCTCGAGCGTGATCTCGGTGGACTCCTCGCCCATCACGATGGTGGTCTTCAGGGCGTTGTAGATGTCGGGGATCGAGTCGTGCGGGAACTCGATGTCGACAACCGGACCGTTGACGCGGGCGACGCGCCCGACGACCGCGGTCGCCGGCTGCTCAGCCGTGGCGGTGGTGGTCATTTCTTCGTCTCTTTCCTGAGGGTCTGTCAGCTCGATGCGAGAGCGTCGGCGCCACCGACGATCTCGGCGATCTGCTGGGTGATCTCGGCCTGACGCGCGTTGTTGCGCAGGCGGGTGTAGTCGGTGATGAGCTTGTCGGCGTTGTCGCTGGCCGACTTCATCGCCTTCTGCGTCGCGGCCTGCTTGGCGGCGGACGACTGCAGGAGGGCGTTGAAGACGCGGCTCTGGATGTACACCGGCAGGATCGCGTCGAGCACCGTCTCGGCGTCGGGCTCGAACTCGTACAGCGGGTAGACGGTGCTGCCCGCCTCCGAGTCGTCGGCCTCCGCGATCTCCAGCGGCAGCAGGCGCACGGACTCCGGCGACTGCGTCATCATGCTGACGAAGCGGTTGTACACGAGGTGGATCTCGTCGACGCCGCCGTCCTCGCCGCCGCGGTTGAAGGCCTCGAGAAGCGTCTGCGAGATCTCCTCCGCCGTGTGGAACGAGGGGGTGTCGGTGTCGCCGGTCCACTCTGCAGCGGCCGCGATGCGACGGAACTGGAAGTACCCGACGGCCTTGCGGCCCACGAGGTAGAACACCGGCTCCTTGCCCTGCTCGCGCAGGAGCTCCGCCACCTCGAGACCCTCACGGAGGATCTGCGAGTTGAAGGCTCCGGCGAGACCGCGGTCCGACGAGAAGATCACGACCGCGGAGCGGCGGATCGTCTCGGGCTCGCGGGTGAGCGGGTGGTCGACGTTCGAGTGCGTCGCGACGGCGGACACGGCCCTCGTCACGGCCCGCGCGAAGGGGGTGGACGCCTTGACGCGTGCCATCGCCTTCTGGATGCGCGAAGCCGCGATGAGTTCCATCGCCTTCGTGATCTTCTTGGTCGTCTGAGCAGAAGAGATCTTCTGCTTGTAGACCCTGAGTTGAGCGCCCATGAATCAGTACCTCACGCGGTTACGCGCGACGACCCTTGACGATCTTCTCCTGGTTGACGTCCTCGGCCTCGGCCGCAGCGTGCTCCTCGTGGCCAGGGGCGCCGATGGCGTGGCCCTTGCCGCCCTGGAACTCCAGGAGGAAGTTGTCGGTCTGCTTGTCGAGCTCGGCGACGGTGGCGTCGTCCAGCACGTTGGTCTCCCGCAGCGTGTCGAGCACCTTCGTGTTGCGACGCAGGTAGTCGAGCAGCTCGCGCTCGAACCGCAGCACGTCCTCGACCTCGATCGAGTCGAGCTTGCCGTTGGTGCCGGCCCAGATCGAGACGACCTGCTCCTCCACCGGGTACGGCGAGTACTGCGGCTGCTTGAGCAGCTCGGTCAGACGGGCACCGCGCGAGAGCTGACGACGCGAAGCGGCGTCGAGGTCCGATGCGAACATCGCGAACGCCTCGAGCGAGCGGTACTGCGCCAGCTCCAGCTTCAACGTTCCGGAGACCTTCTTGATCGACTTCACCTGAGCGTCACCACCGACACGCGACACCGAGATACCCACGTCGACCGCAGGACGCTGGTTGGCGTTGAAGAGGTCGGACTGCAGGAAGATCTGGCCGTCGGTGATCGAGATCACGTTGGTCGGGATGTACGCCGAGACGTCGTTCGCCTTGGTCTCGATGATCGGAAGACCGGTCATCGAACCCGCACCGAGCTCGTCGGACAGCTTCGCGCACCGCTCGAGCAGACGGGAGTGCAGGTAGAAGACGTCGCCAGGGTATGCCTCGCGGCCCGGCGGGCGGCGCAGCAGCAGGGAGACGGCACGGTAGGCCTCGGCCTGCTTCGACAGGTCGTCGAAGATGATGAGGACGTGCTTGCCGCCGTACATCCAGTGCTGACCGATGGCCGAACCGGTGTACGGAGCGAGGTACTTGAAGCCGGCGGGGTCGGACGCCGGAGCAGCCACGATGGTGGTGTACTCCAGAGCGCCGGCCTCCTCGAGCGCGCCCTTCACCGAAGCGATGGTCGAGCCCTTCTGACCGATGGCGACGTAGATGCAGCGGACCTGCTTGTTGACGTCGCCGGACTCCCAGTTGGCCTTCTGGTTGATGATCGTGTCGATCGCGATGGCCGTCTTGCCGGTCTGGCGGTCGCCGATGATGAGCTGGCGCTGGCCGCGGCCGACCGGGATCATCGCGTCGATGGCCTTGATGCCGGTCTGCATGGGCTCGTGCACCGACTTGCGCTGCATGACGCCGGGGGCCTGGAGCTCGAGCTCGCGGACACCCTCGGTCGCGATCGCGCCGAGGCCGTCGATCGGGTTGCCGAGCGGGTCGACGACACGGCCGAGGTAGCCGTCACCGACCGGGACGGAGAGGACCTCACCCGTGCGGGTGACTTCCTGACCGGCCTCGATGCCGGTGAAGTCGCCGAGGACGACGACACCGATCTCGTGCTCGTCGAGGTTCAGCGCGAGACCCTTGGTGCCGTCGGCGAAGGTCACGAGCTCGTTCGCCATCACGCCGGGAAGTCCCTCGACGTGAGCGATGCCGTCGGCGGCGTCGATGACGGTGCCGACCTCGGTCGCCGCGGCCCCGGTGGGCTCGTACGCGGCGGCGAAATCCTTCAGCGCGTCACGGATGACGTCGGGGCTGATCGATAGTTCTGCCATTGTCTTCCCTTTGTATCTGGGTGCGCGGTTCCCCGCGCGAAGTCGTGTTAGCCCGCGAGCTTCTGGCGAAGGTCGGCGAGTCGTGCGGAGATGCTGCCGTCGATGACGTCATCGGCGATCTGCACGCGCAGGCCTCCGACGACGCTGGGGTCGATGACGACGTTGAGGGACACCTGGCCGCCGTATCGCTGCGAGAGCGTCTGGCCGAGTCGCGTGCGCTGCGCGTCGCTGAGCTCGGTCGCCGTGTGCACCGTGGCCACGAGGCGACCGCGCTGGTTCGAGACGATACGCATCGCCCGGCTCAGCAGCTGCCGCACCCGGCGCTCGCGCGGCTGACGCACGAGGGACGTGACGATGAAGGCCGTCGGAGCGCTGGCGGAGGCATCGACGAGGAGACGCTCGACCAGGGCGGCCTTGGCGTCCTCTCCCCCGAGCCGGCTGCCGAGCGCGAGCTCGAGCTCCGGGTTCGCCGCGATCACCCGCGAGAAGCCGAAGAGCTCGCCCTCGATGTCCGCGCCGGGCTCGGCGATGGTCGCCGCCCGGATCGCGAGCTCCTCGAGACCGTCGATCAGCTCGGAGGCGTTCGACCAGCGTTCGGCGACAGCGGTGCGCAGGACATCCTGCGCCGCGGAGCCGTACTGCCCGAACACCGCGGACACGACGTTCTGCCGCGCCGAGGTCGGAGCCGAGGGGTCAGCCAGCGCGCCGCTCAGCTGAGACGATTCGCCCACGGCCCGCGCGGCCGCGAACAGCTCGCGCGCGGTCTCGAGGGTGACGTCCTTCGCTGCGGCAAGCGTCTGAGTGGATGCCGCGAGTGCCTGAGCGGTCGCGCTGCCCATTACGACTGCCCGCCCGGGACCTGAGCCTGTCGAAGGTCGGATGCTTCGAGATCGGCGAGGAAGCGGTCGACCACAGCGGCCGCGCGGGCGTCGTCGGAGAGCGTCTCGCCGACCACGCCGCCGGCGAGGTCCAGAGCGAGCGAGCCGACCTCGCTGCGCAGGGAGACGAGAGCCGTCTGGCGCTCTGCCTCGATCTGCGTGTGCGCGGTGGCGGTCAGACGCGCGGCCTCGCTGGCTGCGGTCTCCTTCGCCTCGGCGATGATCTTCTTGCCGTCCTCACGGGCGGCCTCACGGATCTCACCGGCCTCGGTGCGTGCCTCGGCCAGCTGTCGGGTGTACTCCTCGAGAGCCGCTTCCGCCTGCTTCTGCGCCTCATCGGCCTTGGCGATGTTGCCCTCGATGGCGGCGGACCGCTCGTCGAGCATCTTCGTCAGACGAGGAAGGGCGACCTTCCACACGACGGCGAGGATGATGAGGAACCAGAAGCCCGACCAGATGATGTCGTACCACGCGGGGATCAGCGGGTTGTTCGCCGCCTCACCCTCAGCCGCGAGGTTCGTGACAAGAGCGTTCAGCATCCTGTCTCCTTCAGAAGTCGGTGGGGATTACGGGAAGGGGATGAATCCGACGGCGATGCCGACGAACGCAAGCGCCTCGGTGAAGGCGATACCGATCCACATGAGGACCTGCAGGCGACCGGCCAGCTCGGGCTGACGGGCGACGCCCTCGATGGTCTTGCCGACCACGATGCCCACACCGATGGCCGGGCCGATGGCCGCGAGGCCGTAGCCGACCGCCGCGAGGTGGCCGTTGATTTCAGCGAGAACCGTAGTTGCGTCCACGGGTTTTTCCTTTCGTTGGGTGGGAGGGCTGTTGCCCGCCCGCTCAGTGCTCTTCTGCGACCGCGAGCTGGATGTAGACCGCGGTGAGGACGGTGAAGACGTAGGCCTGCAGGACGGCGACCAGGATCTCGAAGAGAGTGAAGGCACCGCCGAAGGCGAGGGTTCCGATACCGAGGGCAGCCCAGCCGCCGCCCGCGGTGAAGAAGAAGAACTGGGTCGCCGCGAAGCAGAGGACCAGGATCATGTGGCCGACGACGAGGTTCATCAGCAGTCGCAGGGTGAGGGTCACCGGGCGGATGATGAACGTCGAGATGAGCTCGATCGGCGTGACGATGAAGTAGACCGGCCACGGCACGCCGGACGGGAAGAGCGCGTTCTTGAAGAAGTTCTTCGGGCTCTTCTTGATGCCGGCGTAGATGAACGTGACGTAGCTGACCACGGCGAGCGTGAGCGGCACCGCGATGATCGCCGTTCCCGGCATGTTCAGGAACGGGATGATTCCCGTCACGTTCATGAACAGCACCATGAAGAAGATCGTGGTGAGGATCGGCAGGAAGCGGTCGCCGTCCTTGCGGCCGAGCAGGTCGTGCGCGATGCCGCCGCGGACGAAGCCGAGGCCCATCTCGACGAGGCTCTGGAACCGGCCGGGGACGACCTTCATGCGGCGGGTGCCGAGCCAGAGGATCAGCACGACGGCGATCACCGAGAGCAACTGGATCAGGTGGATCCGGTTGACCGGGATGGGTCCGACGTGGAAGAGGATCTCCGGGAAGAACTCATCGATCGAAGGGCCGTGGAACTCGCCATCAGAGGACGCGAGTCGGGGGGTCAGGGTCGCAGCAAGATTAAACAGCGCGGGCTCCAGCTTCGGGGCACCGGTCAGAACCGGGGCGACGATGGTCGGTGTGCTACACAGCGCAAGCGCTCGCGGGCGAGCGGCGGGCACTCCTCAACACTATCAGAATCCAAGGGTGCCCTAAGACCGCGGGGCCGCGTCCGCAGGGCCGTCGGAGGCATCGTTCACCGCTCCGGGGGCGCGGTCCTCCGGCACCTCGGTGGGCAGCGTGGTGTCGCTGACGTTCGGCAGCCGCATCTGGGTGAGAACGACGACGTCGATGATGAGGGACATGAGCACCCCCGCGACGATCGACAGGAAGAACACCATCGGCTCGATCCACGGCTGTCCGGCGAGCAGGATCATCACGACGACGAAGACCCCGAGCTTCAGCAGCCACCCGCCCAGCACGATCGCGAAGAAGAGCTGCACGTACAGCGGATCGCCGTACCACCGGTTGGCGATGAGGATGCTCAGCCCGGTGATCCCGAGGAACAGCGCGGCGAGGAGGACACCGAGGAGACCGCTGACCAGCCCCTCCCCCTGCGCGACGGCGAAGCCGATCCCGCCGGCGACGAGCGCCAGCACGACGGTGGCCACCGCCGACCAGACGAGGGTGCGACGCAGGATCGGGGTGCTGGAAACGGGGCTCGGGCTCATCGGGGCTCCAGGGGGATCGGGTCGGGCGCGACGCCCGCGGCGGTCTTGCGTCGGCGGGTGGGACTCAGGGTGATGACGAGGCATGCAGCGATGCCGACGACCCCGAACGCGACACCCGGAAGGTACTGGCCGGGCCAGTCCTCTCGGGCGCCGACGTACATCAGGAGGACGGCGAGGGAGATGACGGCCGTCCAGGCGTAGAAGATCAGGACCGCGTCGCGGTCGCGGTGGCCGAGGTCGAGCATCCGGTGATGCAGGTGCTTGCGGTCCGGCGAGAACGGCGATCGCCCCGCGCTCATCCGACGCAGCACGGCGAGGCCGAAGTCCAGCAGCGGGAGGAGCACGACCAGCAACGGGAGCAGGATCGGCAGGAAGGCGCCGACCAGCTGCGAACGCCCCAGACGCTCCGGGTCCAGGGCGGACGGATCCATCTGCCCGGTGATCGCGATGGCCGAGGTCGCCATGAGCAGACCGATCACGAGAGCACCGGAGTCGCCCATGAACAGCTTCGCCGGGCTCCAGTTCAGCGGGAGGAAACCGAGGCAGGCGCCGATGAGGACCGCGGCGAGGAACGTGGAGAGGTTGAAGTAGCTCGACGCCCCGGAGTCCCGCGTGAAGATATACGAGTACGCGAAGAAGACGCCGTTCGAGATCAGGCAGACGCCGGCGACGAGACCGTCGAGACCGTCGATGAAGTTCACGGCGTTCATGACGATCACGATCGCGAACATGGTGATCGTGATGCTCAGCCAGCTCGACACGACGATCAGGTCGCCGAACGGCAGGGAGAGGATCTGCAGGCCGCCGCCCACCGTGATGATGCCGGCGGCGAGGAACTGCGCTCCCAGCTTGATCATCCAGTCGATGTCCCAGAGGTCGTCCATGACCCCGATCACGGCGATGAGCAGCGCCGCCGCCAGGATCGACCACATGGTCTGCGGCGGCGTCCAGATGCTCTGGAAGAACGGGTTCGTGGCGGACACGGCGAAGGCGGCGACGATGCCGAGGAAGATCGCGACGCCGCCGAGTCGGGGCGTGGGCGTGGTGTGCACGTCGCGTTCGCGGATGCCGGGATACAGCTTGAAGCGGAGGCTCAGCCGCCACACCGCCCAGGTCAGCACGAAGGTGATCGCGGCGGTGACGATGATCGTGAAGAGGTACTGCTTCACGAATCCTCGTCCTGCGGGTCCGGCTCGAGCAGGTCGCCCAGGACCTCGCGCAGCTGCTCCCTGGTCACGACGCCGTCCCGCAGGATCCGGACGACGCCCTGCTCGGCGTCACCCGCGCGGCGGACGAGCGAGGTCGCATCGATGATCGTGGACGCGACGCCGTCCTTGCTCATGCCGTCGTCCAGATACACCGCGACGCTGTCGCCCAGCATCTTCTCCGCGTCGAGCGCGGAGATCGCTGCCGCCTTGCCGGTGAGGTTGGCACTGGACACCGCGAGCGGTCCGGTCTCGGCCAGCAGCTCGAGCACCACCCGCCCCTCGGGCATGCGGACGGCGACCGTGCCCTTGGTCTCCCCCAGATCCCACACCAGCGAGGGCTGCGCCGGCAGCACGATCGTGAGCCCCCCGGGCCAGAACGCGTCGACGAGACGCTGGACGGGCTCCGGAACAGCCTCCGCGAGGGCCGTCAGCGTCTCCTTCGTGCCGACGAGCACGGGCGGCGGCTGATTGCGGCCGCGACCCTTGGCGTCCAGGAGGCGCTGCACCGCAGGCGGCGAGAAGGCGTCGGCGGCGACGCCGTAGACGGTGTCGGTGGGGATGACGATGAGGTCGCCGCGGCCGATCGCCTGGCGCGCATTGCGCATCCCGGCGAGCAGCTGCGCCTCGTCGCTGCAGTCGAAGATGGGGGACATGACGGTTCGATTCTACGCGGGGCGGGTTCGGGACGAGCTCGACGTCTGCTGATCAGGGGCGGACGGCGGTGGTGGCGCGGTCGCGCAGCGTCAGATCGCGATGGGTGGCTGCGGCCCGCCATCCGTCAGCCGCGAGCAGCTCGCGGATCGGGGAGCCCTGCAGTTCTCCGTGCTCGATCACCAGCATGCCCCCCGGCCGCAGCAGACGCAGAGCCCTGGTGCTGAGCACACGGACGACGTCCAGCCCGTCCTCTCCGCCGTAGAGCGCGAGGGCGGGGTCGAACAGCCGGACCTCGGGGTCGCGCGGGATCGCCTGAGCGGGGACGTACGGAGGGTTCGAGATGACGACCGCGGCTGTGCCGTCCAGTTCGGGGAAGGCATCGGCGAGATCGGACAGCACGAGCGTGAGGTTCTCGACACCCTCGACGTTGCGACGGGCCCAGACATGGGCCTCCGGGGAGATCTCCGCGGCGTACACCCGGGCGTGCGGCACCTCGGTCGCCATCGCGAGCGCGATCGCCCCGCTGCCCGTGCCGAGATCGACGCCGATGGGGGACGGATCGCCCGATCCCAGAAGGGCGTCGATCGCATACTGCGCCACGGTCTCCGTCTCGGGCCGGGGGACGAAGACACCAGGGCCCACCGCGAGCTCCAGATGCCGGAACGGTGCGGTGCCGGTGAGATGCTGCAGGGGCTCACGGCCTGCGCGTCGGGCGACGAGCGCGTCCAAGGCGGTCGCGTCGTCGTCGTCGAGCCTGTCGCCCCGGACGATGGCCGCCTGCACCTCCCCGCGGCGCTGTCCTCGGACGTGTCCGGCGAGCAGCTCGGCGTCGACGAGGGGGTCGGGCACGCCGGCGTCGGCGAGACGCTGCGCCGCGGCGCGCACGGCCGCAGCGAGGGAGAGGTCGGGCATGGCTCCAGCGTAGAGTGCGCGCACGTCACAATGCCCCGTCCCCCCCTCGGGCTCGCCTAGGCTGGATCGGCAGCGCACCCGCACAGGAAGGGCTCCCCCATGTCCGGCATCCACCCCGACATCACCACCGCTTTCGGCAACACGCCGCTCGTCCGCCTCAACCGCGTGACCGAGGGCCTCGGCGCCACCGTGCTCGCCAAGCTCGAGTACTACAACCCGGCGTCCAGCGTGAAGGACCGCATCGGCATCGCCATGATCAATGCGGCGGAGGCCGCGGGTGAGCTCTCCCCCGGCGGCACCATCGTGGAGTCCACGAGCGGCAACACCGGCATCGCCCTCGCCATGGTCGGCGCCGCCCGCGGCTACCGTGTCATCCTCACGATGCCCGCCTCGATGTCGAAGGAGCGCCGTGTGCTGCTCAAGGCGTTCGGCGCGGAGATCGTCCTCACCGACCCCACCAAGGGCATGAAGGGCGCGATCGAGGAGGTCAAGCGCATCGTCGACGAGACCCCTGGCGCGGTCTGGATCCGCCAGTTCGAGAACGCGGCGAATCCGCAGATCCACCGCGAGACCACGGCGCAGGAGATCCTCCGGGACACCGAGGGCGCGGTCGACATCTTCATCGCCGGCGTCGGCACGGGCGGGACGGTCACCGGCACCGGGCAGGCGCTGAAGGCCGCGAAGCCCGAGGTCCAGGTCATCGCCGTCGAGCCGAAGGACTCCCCCGTCCTCACCGAGGGGCACCCCGGACCGCACAAGATCCAGGGCATCGGCCCGAACTTCGTACCCGACGTGCTCGACCGCGAGGTGCTCGACGAGATCATCACGGCGGAGTTCGAGGACTCGCTGCGCGTGGCCCGCGAGCTCGCGGCGAAGGAGGGTCTGCTGGTCGGCATGTCGTCCGGTGCCGCCGTGTCGGCGGCCCTGACCGTCGCCGCGCGCCCGGAGAACGCCGGCAAGACCATCGTCGTGATCATCCCGGACACCGGCGAGCGGTACCTCTCCACCGCCCTGTTCGAGGACCTGCGCGAGGACTGAGGTCGTCGATGGGCATGATCGGGCGAATGCGCGAGGACATCGCCGCCGCGCGCCTTCGCGATCCGGCCGCGCGCACCGCGATCGAGGTGGCACTGCTCTACCCCGGCCTGCACGCCATCTGGGCGCACCGCGTCTCGCACGCGCTGTGGCGGCGGCGCCTCCGGCTCCTCGCGCGCGCCGGGTCGCAGATCTCCCGGTGGCTGACGGGCGTCGAGATCCACCCCGGAGCCCGGATCGGCCGGCGCTTCTTCATCGACCACGGCATGGGCGTCGTGATCGGCGAGACCGCGGAGATCGGCGATGACGTGCTGATGTACCACGGCGTGACGCTCGGGGGCCGGACACGGGACGTCGGCAAGCGGCACCCCACCCTGCAGGACGGCGTCGCCGTGGGCGCGGGGGCGAAGATCCTCGGCGCCGTCACGGTCGGAGCCCGTTCCGTCGTGGGTGCCAACGCCGTGGTCACCAAGGACGCACCCGCCGACAGCGTGCTCGTCGGCGTTCCCGCGAAGCCGCGCCAGCGGACCGCCGGAGAGGACACCAGGGCCCTGCTGACCGCCCCGGACTACTCCATCTGACGCTCGCCCCGCGGCCGGCGACCTTCGTCACTGCGCGACGAAGAACGGGACGGCGCCGACCAGGATGCCGATCCCCAGCATCACGAGCGACACGATGACCGCGCGCCACAGCACCTTCCGGTGGTGGTCTCCGAGGTTCACCCCGGCGAGCGAGACCAGCAGCAGGATCGCGGGGACCAGCGGACTCTGCAGGTGCACCGGCTGCCCGGTGATCGAGGCCCTGGCCATCTCGACCGGATCGATGCCGAAGTTCGCGGCGCTCTGCGCGAGCACCGGGAGGATGCCGAAGTAGAAGGCGTCGTTCGACATGAAGAACGTGAACGGGATGGACAGCACACCCGTGATCGGGGCGAGGAACGGTCCGAGCGCGGGTGGCAGCACGGTGGTGATCCAGGTCGCCATCGCGTCGACCATTCCGGTGCCGGAGAGGACTCCCACGAGGACGCCGGCCGCGATGACCATCGATACGACCCCGACGATGTTCGGGGCGTGCGCGACGATCTCCGCCGCCTGATCCTTGATGCCGCGGAAGTTGACGACGAGGGCGACGCCGGCCCCGACCATGAACACGTAGGGCAGCGGAAGGATGTCGACGACCAGGAGCACCATGACGGCGACGGTCAGCAGGAGGTTGAACCAGATCAGCCGCGGGCGCAGGGTGGGGCGGGCCGGATCCAGCATGGTGTCGGCCATCGCCGTATCCGCGGGGTCGACGCTCCCGGCCGCGACCGGGGCGTGTCCGCCGGCGACGACGACGAGGTTGCCGGTGCGCAGCGAGGCGCGCGCCCCCGGCTTGAGCTCGGCGCCGCGGAAGATGCGGGGCACGGAGGCGAGCACACCGCCGTCGGCTCCGGTGAGCCGCCCGTCCGCATCGATCCGCCCCAGACGACGCCGCTCCCCCAGGCCGAGCAGCCAGGCGAAGCCGAGCGTCACGACGATGCCCGCGCCCAGCGCCGGAAGCATCGGCACGAAGATCTCCGTCGGCTGCACGCCGAGCGCGGTCGCGGCGCGCACGGTCGGTCCGCCCCAGGGGACGATGTTGAGCGTGCCGTTCATGAGGCCGGCGACGCAGGTGAGGACGACGGGGCTCATGCCGAGGCGCAGGTAGATGGGCAGCATCGCGGAGGTCGTGATGATGAAGGTCGTCGAGCCGTCGCCGTCGAGGGACACGGCGCCGGCGAGGATCGCGGTCCCGAGCACCACCTTCGCCGGGTCGTCCCCGAGCAACCGCGTGATCAACCGGATGAGCGGGTCGAAGAGGCCGACGTCGATCATGATGCCGAAGAACATGATGGCGAACATCAGCAGCGCCGCCGTGGGCGCCATGGTGCCGATCGAGTCGAGGATCATGTCGCCCAGGCCGAGACCCGCCCCCGCGAACAGCCCGAAGACGGTGGGCACCAGGATCAGCGCCACCATGGGCGTGAGGCGCTTGGTCATGATCAGCGTCATGAACACGAGGACCATCGTGAAGCCGAGGATGACGAGCACCCCCTCCGGCGGTACGAAGGCCACGTCGTAGGTGGGTGCCTCCTCGGCGGCAGCGATCAGCGCGGTCGATGCGTGGAACATGCGTGACTCCTTCGTCGTCGCTCCGTCATCGCTGACGGATCCTGACGAGGCTAGGCAATCCGGAGACGCGGAGCGCGGTATGCCGCATTCCCGGGTATTGTGCGCGTACCGTGACTTCTGCGCATATTGCGCGTCGGGAGCGAGGTGACGATGTCCACGGAGAAGCGGGTCCGGTTCGCGACCCGCGCCCTGTTGCTGCATCTCGCCGCCGTCGCCCTCGTCGTGACGCTGTGCACGGGCGTGTATCTCGCGCTCGCGGTCCAGCAGCTGCGCGCCGAGGCGGAGTCGACGGCACTCGGCATCGCCAGGACCCTGGCGGAGGACGCGCAGGTGCGGGAGACGGTGACCGCCATCTCCGCGTCGGACGACGAGCCGGATGCGGCGGCGCTGCGCGACGGGCAGCTGCAGCAGATCTCCGCCGCCGTCATGGCGCGCACCGGGGCTCTGTTCGTGGTGATCACGGACGACCACGGCATCCGCCTCGCCCACCCCCTGCCGTCGCGGATCGGCGAAGTGGTGAGCACCCCGTTCGCCGAGGTGCTGGCGGGCCACGAGGTGGTCGACTGGCAGACCGGCACGCTCGGCGAGTCGGCACGCGCGAAGGTGCCGGTGCGGGACGATACCGGCACGCCGGTCGGCGAGATCAGCGTCGGGTTCGAGCGCACCGGGGTCTTCGACGACCTCCCGCCCGTGCTCGCCGCGATCGGGCTGACGGCCGCCGGCGCGCTCGCGCTCGCGCTCGCGACCTTCCTTCTCCTCCGCCGCCGCTGGGAGCGGTTGACCCTCGGCGTGCAGCCCGAGGAGCTGGTCGCCCTCGTGCAGAACCAGACGGCGGTGCTGAACGGTGTCGGCGACGGCGTGCTCGCGGTCGATCAGGACGGTGTCGTGCGGGTGAGCAATGCCGCGGCGGATCGGCTCCTGGGGCTCCACGACCCGGTCGGCCGCCGCGTGGGCGAGCTCCCGCTGCCACCCGTCGTACGGGACACGGCCACGGGAGCCCGCGAGCGTGCGGAGGCGGTCGTCGGCGACCGGGTGCTCTATCTCGAGTCGAGCGCGGTGCGGCGCGACGGGCAGGAACTCGGTGACGTGCTGATCGTGCGCGACCGCACCGACCTCATCGCCCTGACCGAGCGGCTGGAGGCCGTGCGCACGATGACCTCAGCACTGCGCGTCCAGCGCCACGAGTTCGCCAACCGCCTGCACGTGGCTGCGGGCCTCATCGACGCCGGCCGTGTCGCCGACGCGCGCGCCTTCCTCGACGAGCTGGTGAGCCGTGGTCCCGTGTCGTTCCCCGTCGCCGGCCTCGACCTCGTGGGCGATCCGTTCCTGCACGCCTTCCTGGGAGCCAAGGGCGTGGAGGCCGCCGAACGGGGCGTCGCCCTGCGGATCGCGGAGGACACGCAGCTGATCGGCACCGTGCGTCGGGCGGAGGACGTGGCGAGCGTGCTCGGCAATCTCGTCGACAACGCGATCGCCGCCGCCGTCACGGGCACGAGGGACCCGCGGTGGGTCGAGGTCTCCGCGCTGAGCGATGGCGGCGCGCTCGTCGTCACCGTCTCCGACTCCGGCGCCGGTATCCGGGAGCCCGACCTCCGAGCGCCCGCCGACGACGCGGGAAGCGAGGATCGCGTGCACGGGCACGGTATCGGCCTGCCCCTGGCCACGGAGATCGCCCGTCGGAGCGGCGGCGACCTCTGGATCATCGACCCCGGCGGCACCGGCCACGGCGCGGTGTTCGCCGCCCGCATCGGAGATGCCGTCGACCCCACTCCGCATCTCTCGAAGGAGGACCTGTGACGGAACCGCTGCGTGCGCTCATCCTCGACGACGACTTCCGGGTGGCCGACCTGCATCGGGCGGTCGTGGACGACCATCCCGGATACACCGTGACCGGAACCGCGCGCTCCTGTGGCGAGGCTCGCGACCTCGTGCGCTCGACACGCCCCGACCTGCTGCTCGCCGACGTCTACCTCCCCGACGGCGACGGCATCGGACTCGTCCGCGAGGTCGGGGTGGACGCGATCCTCATCTCCGCCGCGGACGACGCGCCCACCGTGCGACGAGCCCTGCGGGCCGGCGCGATCGGCTATCTCGTGAAACCGTTCGACCGTCGCGGACTGACCGGCCTCCTCGACCGGTACCTGCGCTATCGCAACCTGCTCGCGGGTGAGCGTCCCCTCACGCAGGAGGACGTGGACCGGGCGCTCGCGATCCTGCACGGCGGCGGCGAGCCGGTGTCCCTTTCGCGCTCGGCCACCGAGCAGCGCGTGCTCGCAGCGCTCGGAGACGGCGAGGCCTCGGCCGCGGAGGTCGCTGAGCGGGTCGGCATCTCACGGGCCACCGCGCAACGGCACCTCGCGGCTCTCGCCGTACGGACGATCGTCGAGGTGCGGCTGCGGTACGGATCGACGGGACGGCCCGAGCACCGGTACGCGACGCGCACGTGACGCGGCGGGCGGCCGCTCAGCCCTCGGAGCCCACGGCGGCGAGGCGTGCTTCTTCGTCGGCGGCGATGGCGCTCTCGATGATGGGGTCGAGCGCACCGTCCATGACCTGATCGAGGTTGTACGCCTTGAACCCGGTCCGGTGATCCGCGATCCGGTTCTCCGGGAAGTTGTAGGTACGGATGCGCTCCGAGCGGTCCATGCCGCGGATCTGCGACTTGCGCGCGTCGGAGGCGGCCGCGTCGAGCTCCTCCTGCTGCTTGGCGAGCAGTCGGGCGCGCAGCACGCGCATCGCGGCCTCACGGTTCTGCAACTGCGACTTCTCGTTCTGCATCGACACGACGATGCCGGTCGGCACGTGGGTGATCCGGACCGCGGAGTCGGTGGTGTTCACCGACTGGCCGCCGGGGCCCGAGGAACGGAACACGTCGATCTTCAGATCGTTCTGATCGATCTGGATCTCCTCGGGCTCTTCCACCTCGGGGAACACGAGCACGCCGGTCGTGGACGTGTGGATGCGTCCCTGCGACTCCGTGGCCGGCACCCGCTGCACGCGGTGCACGCCGCCCTCGTACTTCAGGTGCGCCCAGACGCCCTGTGCAGGGTCGGACGAAGAGCCCTTGATGGCGACCTGGACGTCCTTGTAGCCGCCGAGGTCGGACTCGTTGCGCTCGAGCAGCTCGGTCTTCCACCCCTTGGACGCGGCGTACTGCACGTACATGCGCAGCAGATCCGCCGCGAACAACGCCGACTCGGCGCCGCCCTCCCCCGCCTTGATCTCCATGATCACGTCGCGGGCGTCGTCGGGGTCGCGCGGGATGAGGAGTCGTCGGAGGCGCTCCTGCGCGGTCTGCACGCCCTCCTCCAGCGCGGGGACCTCGGCGGCGAACGCCTCGTCCTCCCTGGCGAGCTCGCGCGCCGCCTCCAGATCATCGACGGCGCCCGTCCACGCCTCGTGCGCCGCGACGATGCGCGACAGCTCGGCGTACCGACGGTTGACACGCTTGGCGCGGGCCGCGTCGGCGTGCACCGCCGGGTCGGAGAGCTCCTCCTGGACCCGGCGATGCTCGTCGATCAGAGTCTGGACGGACTCGAACACGTCGGGCCTCAGCGGATGTTGTTGTCGTGCCCGTGGGCGCCCGAGGGCAGCGTCGGGATCGACTTCTGCATCTGAACGAGGAACTCCACGTTGGAGTGGGTCTCCTTGAGCTTGCCGAGCACGACCTCCAGCGCCTGCTGCGGGTCGAGGCCGGCGAGAGCGCGGCGCAGCTTCCAGGTGATCTTGACCTCGTCGGCGGAGAGGAGCATCTCCTCGCGGCGGGTGCTGGACGCGTTCACGTCCACCGCCGGGAAGATGCGCTTGTCGGCGAGCTGGCGGGACAGGCGCAGCTCGCTGTTGCCGGTGCCCTTGAACTCCTCGAAGATGACCTCGTCCATCTTGGAGCCGGTCTCGACGAGCGCGGTGGCGAGGATCGTGAGGGATCCGCCGTTCTCGATGTTGCGGGCGGCACCGAAGAAGCGCTTCGGCGGGTAGAGCGCGGATGCGTCGACGCCACCGGTGAGGACGCGGCCGGACGCCGGAGCGGCCAGGTTGTACGCGCGTCCGAGGCGGGTGATCGAGTCGAGCAGCACGACCACGTCGCGGCCCAGCTCGACGAGGCGCTTGGCGCGCTCGATCGCGAGCTCGGCGACCGTCGTGTGGTCTTCGGCTGGCCGGTCGAAGGTGGAGGCGATGACCTCGCCCTTCACCGTGCGCTCCATGTCGGTGACCTCTTCGGGGCGCTCGTCGACGAGCACGACCATGAGGTGCACCTCGGGGTTGTTCTGCGCGATCGCGTTGGCGATCTGCTGCAGGACGATCGTCTTGCCGGCCTTGGGGGGCGCGACGATCAGGCCGCGCTGGCCCTTGCCGATCGGTGCGACGAGGTCGATGATGCGCTGCGTCAGCTTCTCCGGAGCCGTCTCCAGGCGCAGACGCTCCTGCGGGTAGAGCGGCGTGAGCTTGCCGAACTCCACGCGGGTGGCCGCGTCGTCGACCGAGAGGCCGTTGATGGAGTCGACCTTGACGAGGGCGTTGTACTTCTGGCGGCCCTGCTGCTCACCTTCGCGCGGCTGCTTGATGGAGCCGACGACCGCGTCGCCCTTGCGGAGGTTGTACTTCTTGACCTGGCCGAGCGAGACGTAGACGTCGCTGGGCCCGGCGAGGTAGCCGGTGGTGCGCACGAAGGCGTAGTTGTCGAGCACGTCGAGGATGCCGGCGATCGGGATGAGGACGTCGTCCTCGGTGATCTCGGTCTCGAACTCGTCGACAGGGCCGGCGCCGCGACGCTTGTTGCGCTGACGGTTGCGCCCGTTGCCGTTGCCGGACTGGTCGTCGTCGGCCGGTGCGTTCTGCGCCTGCTCCTGACCGCCGCCCTGCCCGCGGCCGCGGTTGCGGTTGCGGTTGCGGCTGCGGCCTCGACCACCCTGCTCGTCGCCGTTGTCTCCCTCGCCGGACGCGTCCTTCGCGGGGGCGTCCGCCTCGGCCTCGTTCTTCGCGGCAGCGCCGTCGTTCTTCGGCTCGTTCTTCGCCGCGTCGTTCTTGGTGCGGCCGCCCTGGGCGGTGCCCGCGTCGGCCGTCTCGGTCGCGCCGTCGGCCGGTGCCGCCTCGGCCTTCTCGGTCTTCGCCTCGGGGGCCTCGGCGTCCGCCTTCTTCGTGCGACGGCCGCGTCCGGACTTCGGGGCCTCGGCCGGTGCCTCGGCGGCCTCGGCAGCAGGCGCCGGCTCGGCGGCGGCGGTCTCGGCGGGGGCCTCGGCGTCCGCCTTCTTCGCGCGGGTGCGGCGCGGAGCCTTCGCCTTGGGCGCGGCTTCTGCCCCCTCGGCGGAGTCGCCGGCAGCGGCGGGAGCATCGGCGGTGCCGGACTCCTCCGCCTTGGCGGCCTTGGCAGCGGCCGTCGCGGTGCTCGCCCGGCGCGGCGCGCGCTTCTTGGCCGGAGCGGACTCGGTCGCCTGCGCGGCGACGGGGGCGTCGGCGGTCGGAGCCGCCTGATCGTTCTGGGTCTCGGAGAGGTTCTCCACGAGTACTCCCTTATAGGTCATGGGAAATGAGCGTGAACGCGCACAACGGGTGCTGCGCACGATCGCACGGGCTGACGCTCGGCGTCAGCCAGCCTCGGCACTTGGGCCTCAGGGGTTTGCGTGCGGGTCTTGCAAGAGATGCAATGGGGCCAGATTCACGAATGCTACGTGGAGCCCTCCGCTCGATCCCCCACTGTACCACCACGGACGTCGACGGCGAGCAGGAGCGCCTCCCACGGGGTGTCGGTCACCCGATTGGCCACCTCGACGGCGTCCAGGCGACTGCCCGGACCGTCCGCGAGGACGAGCACACTGGGGCCGGCGCCGGAGACGACGGCGGCGAATCCGGCGGCCCGCAGCGCCTGCACGAGGCGCTGCGTCTCGGGCATGGCGCCGGCGCGGTAGTCCTGGTGCAGGCGGTCGGCGGTCGCGTCCAGCAGCAGCTCCGGGCTCTGCATCAGCGCCGCGATGAGCAGAGCCGACCGGGACACGTTGAACACGGCGTCGGCCGTGGAGACGTGCGGCGGCTGCAGCGAGCGGGCCTGCGAGGTCGACATCGTGTACGCGGGGACGAGGACCAGGGGCGAGACGCCCCGATGCACGAGGAGCTTCTTGTGCTGCGGACCCCGCTCCCCCATCCACGCGATCGTGAGCCCGCCGAACAGCGCGGGCGCCACGTTGTCCGGGTGGCCCTCCAGCTCGGTCGCGAGGCGCAGCAGATCGGTGTCGGAGAGGTCGACGTCGCCGGCCAGCAGCCCCTTCGCCGCGAGTACGCCGGCAGCGACGGCCGCACCGGAGGACCCCAGGCCGCGGCCGTGCGGGACCGCGTTCTCGGCCACGATGCGCAGGCCGGGCATCGGCCTGCCGACGTCCGCGAAGACGTAGGCGATCGTCCGGACGATGAGGTTGGACGCATCCCGGGGGATGTCGGCGGCGCCCGAACCGGAGACCTCGATCTCGAGCTCCCCTTCCGGCAGAGCGGTCACCTCGAGACGGTCGTAGATGCTCAGGGCCAGGCCGAGCGTGTCGAAGCCGGGGCCGAGGTTGGCGCTCGTCGCCGGCACCGTCACCTCGACCGTGCGGCCGATGCGGGCGCCGTGCTCCTCGGGAGCGGGAGCCGTAGCCGTCACCGTGGTCACTCGCCTTCCACCCGGAGGACGGAGACCACGCGGGCGACGACATCGCTGTCGGCCAGCACGTCCACCGTGTCGCTGAGGGCCTGCTCGGTCGCACGGTGCGTGCCGATGATGAGGCGAGCGGTCGGCTCGTCCTCGCCCTCGACGGTCTGGACGACGGTCGCGACGGACACTCCGCCGTCGCTGAGGATGCCCGCCACGGTCGCGAGCACGCCGGGGGCGTCGGAGACCTCGAGGGTGATCTGGTACCGCGTGGTGACGTGGCCGATGGGCACGACCGGGAGATTCGCCCGGGTGGACTCGCCCACGCCGACGCCGCCCGCGATATGCCGACGCGCAGCGGAGACGACGTCGCCGAGGACGGCCGAGGCCGTCTGCACGCCGCCGGCGCCCGCCCCGTAGAACATGAGAGAGCCGGCGGCCTCCGCCTCGACGAAGACGGCGTTGTTGGCACCGTGCACGGAGGCGAGCGGGTGGGACACGGGGACGAGGGCCGGGTAGACCCGCACCGAGATGGACTCGGCGCCGTTCGCCTCGATCCGCTCGCAGACGGCGAGCAGCTTGATGACGAAGCCGGCCGCGCGGGCCTCCTCGATCATCGACGCGGTGATCGAGGTGATGCCCTCGCGATGCACCGCCTCCAGCGGCACCGCGGTGTGGAAAGCGAGGCTGGCGAGGATCGCGGCCTTCTGCGCGGCGTCGTAGCCCTCCACGTCGGCGGTGGGGTCGGCCTCCGCATACCCCAGGCGCTGCGCGTCGGCGAGCACGTCGGCGAAGTCGGCGCCCTCGGTGTCCATCCGGTCGAGGATGTAGTTCGTGGTGCCGTTGACGATGCCCATGATGCGCACGACTCGGTCGCCGGCGAGCGAGTCGCGCAGCGGACGGATGATCGGGATGGCGCCGGCGGCCGCCGCCTCGTAGTACACCGATGCGCCGACGCGATCCGCGGCCTCGAACAGCTCCGGCCCGTGGGTCGCCAGCAGCGCCTTGTTGGCGGTGACCACGTCGGCGCCGGAGCCGATGGCCTGGAGGATGTTGGTGCGGGCGGGCTCGATCCCGCCGATCAGCTCGATCACGATGTCGGCGCCGAGGATGAGCGACTCGGCATCGGTCGTGAAGAGCTCCTTCGGCAGCTCGACGTCGCGGGGCGCGTCGAGGTTGCGCACCGCGATGCCCGCCAGCTCCAGCGCGGCACCCGCGCGGTCGGCCAGCTCGTCGCCGTGGCGGAGCAGGAGGGCCGCCACCTGGGAGCCGACGGCTCCGGCGCCCAGCAGCGCCACGCGAAGTCGTCTGTAGTCAGTCATGGGTGCTCCTTCTGGGGTGGGTCATCGTGCTCCCTCGGGGGCGTGCGCCCCGTCGATGCCCGCGTCGCGGGCCAGCAGGTCGTGGACGGTCTCGCCGCGGACGATCACCCGCGAGCGGCCCTCGCGCACCGCCACGATCGGCGGCCGCGGGACGTGGTTGTAGTTGCTCGCGAGAGAGGCGCAGTACGCGCCCGTCGCGGGCACCGCGAGCAGGTCCCCCGGGGTGACGTCGCCGGGCAGATATTCGTGATCGACGACGATGTCGCCGGACTCGCAGTGCTTGCCGACCACCCGGCTCAACTGCGGGTCGCCCGTGCCCGCGCGCGAGGCCAGGCGGGCGGAGTAGCTGGCGCCGTAGAGAGCCGTGCGGGCGTTGTCACTCATCCCGCCGTCGACGCTGACGTAACGCCGGGTCGCCCCCGAGGCGACCGTGACGTCCTTCGTCGTGCCGACCTCGTAGAGCGTCACGCCCGCGGTGCCGACGATCGCGCGCCCGGGCTCGAACGACAGCGCCGGCACGGGGATGCCGCGCGCCGCGCAGCCCTCGGCCACCGCCGCGACGATGCCGCCGGCGAGCTCGTCGATGGGGGTGGGGTCGTCGATGCGGGTGTAGGCGATGCCGAACCCGCCGCCGAGGTTCAGCTGCGGCACGGGGCCGTCCTCGAGGAGGGCGGCGTGCAGTTCGAGCACGCGGGAGGCGGACTCGCGGAAGCCGGCCACGCCGAAGATCTGGGAGCCGATGTGGCAGTGCAGTCCGGCGAACTCCAGCCCGGGGATCTCGCGGATCCGTGCCACGGCGACCTCCGCCTCGGCGAGCGGGAAGCCGAACTTCTGGTCCTCGTGCGCCGTGGCGAGGAAGTCGTGGGTCTCGGCGTGGACGCCGCTGATGACCCGGACCATGACGCGCTGCACGGCGTCGGTGCGGGCGGTGATGGCGGCCAGGCGCTCGATCTCGATCGCGCTGTCGACGACGATCGTCCCCACGCCGAGGGCGACCGCGCGCTCGAGCTCGGCGACCGACTTGTTGTTGCCGTGGAAGCCGAGCGAGGCCGGAGCGACCCCCGCGGCGAGGGCGACTTCGAGCTCGCCGCCGGTGCACACGTCGATGCGGAGCCCCTCGTCGACGACCCACCGGGCGACCGTCGTGCACAGGAACGCCTTGCCCGCGTAGTACACCTGCGCGGTCGTGCCGTGGGCGGAGGCGGCGCGGTCGAAAGCGTCGCGGAAGGCCCTGGCGCGGCGGCGCACCTCGTCTTCGTCGAGCACGAGGAGCGGCGTGCCGTAGGCCCGGACCAGCTCCGGCGCCGTCACACCCGCCAGCACGAGGGCTCCGTCCTCGTCGCGCTCAGTGGAGGACGGCCAGACCCCGACCGCGAGATCGTTCGGGTCGTCGGGGACGACGAGCCAATCCGGAGCGAGCGTGGCGGCAGAGTCGAGCACGGAACACCAATCGTGGGACGGATCTCGGGCGGAGGCGCACATCGAGTTGCCCCGATTCTAGGGCACCCCCTGTCCCCGCCTGGTCATGGTGACACGCCGCGTCAACCCCCTGGGGAGGGGTGCCGAGCGGCTCATAGGGTGGGGGCGTGGCAGACACCGACACGCGAGACTCCGAGAACCGTTCCGCAGCCCCGGCCCGACCGGGACTCGTCGCCCGTATCACGGGACCGGTGATCGCTTGGGCCCTGGCCCGGCGCCCGGTCAGGGCGGTGCTGCTGTACTCCGAGCGCCGCGGTCCGATGCTCGCCGACAGCGTGACCTACCGGGCCCTGTTCAGCGTCTTCGCCGGCGTGCTCCTCGGCTTCTCGCTCGCGGCCCTCTGGCTCTCCGGAAACCCGGAGGCCTGGCGCGCGATCATCGACGCCGTGCAGTCCGCGGTCCCCGGGCTCATCGGCGAGGGCGGTGTCATCGATACGAAGGACCTCCGGACTCCGGCGTCGTTCTCGATCGCCGGCATCATCTCCCTCGTCGCGCTGGTCGGTGCTGCGCTCGGCGCCATCGGCTCGCTCCGCACGGCCATCCGGACCATCGCCGGCACGATCCAGGCGGACATCCTGTGGATCTGGGTCATCGTCCGCAACCTGCTTCTCGGCATCGGCATCGGCCTCGCGTTCGTGCTCGCCGCCGGGATCACCTTCATCGGACAGCTCGGGGTGACCTGGATCGGCGACCTGCTCGGGGTGCCGTCGGATTCCCCTCTGCTCGCCTGGACGGTCCGGATCCTGTCGCTCCTCGTGGTGTTCATCCTCGACGCGGCCCTGATCGTGGGCGCCTTCCTCCTGCTGTCCGGCGTCCGACCCGCTGCGCGGTCGTTGTGGAGCGGCGCCTTCCTCGGCGCCTTCGGCCTGATCGTGCTGCAGCAGCTCTCCGGGCTCTTCGTCGGCGGTGCGACGAGCAACCCCCTGCTCGCCTCGTTCGCCTCGCTCCTCGCGCTGCTGATCTGGCTCCAGCTGTCCACCCAGGTCATCCTCGTCTCGTGCGCCTACATCGTCACGGCCGAGGAGGAGCGCGGTGACCGCCTGCACGAGCGGTTCGGCGCACGCACGTTCGTCCAGCGGCGGCTGCAGCGCGCCGAGGTGGACGTCAAGATCGCCACGGCCGAGCTGCGCGACGCCCAGCGCGCGGCGGCCGAGGAGAACGGCACCGCCGAGAAGAAGTGACCTTCCTCGTTGTGACCGGAACCGATACGATGGTCACAACGAGAGGGGACGCATGCCCGCACCACGACGGCGCACCGTGACCGTTCCCGGCGCGCGGGTGTCGGTCGCGGAATGGTGCCCCGCGGCGGAGACGCAGCCGCCCGTGCTCCTTCTGCACGGCGGCGGCGCCGACAGTGCAGAACTCTCCTGGGGCGAGGTCGGGCCGGCGTTGGCGGCCGCCGGACACCGCGTCGTGGCACCGGACCACCCCGGGTTCGGACGCAGTCCGCGCCTCGAAGCGCCGCTGACGCAGGAGCGCCTGGTGCAGTACGTCGGCGACCTCGTCGATGCCCTCGACCTGCAGGCCTACGTCGTCGGCGGACTCTCCCTGGGTGCCGGGTTGGCGTTGGGCCACCTCCTCGACCGCCCGGACGCTGCGCTCTCCGCCGCCCTCCTCGGCAGCTACGGGCTGATGCCACGGCTGACGGACGGACGCCTCGGTGCCCTCTCGCACCTGTCGACATTCCTGCTCCTGCGTTCGGGGCTGCTCGGCGCCATGACACGCGCCTACGCGCGCGACCGTAAGGCGATGATGCGCGGCCTCCAGGATCTCGTGCGCTCCCCAGACGCCCGCAACCCGGCTCTCGTCGATGCGGTGCTCGCCGAGGCAGCGACCGGATCGGGTCTCACGACGTTCGGCGACTGGCAGCGGGATCAGGTGCGACCGCTGCGACTCCGCACCGACTACCGCGACCGGCTCGCCGAGATCCGGGTCCCCGTCCTGCTCGTGCACGGCGACCGGGATTCCGGCGTGCCTCTTCGGAGGATCGAGGAGGCGGCGGACGCGCTGCCGGCCGGTCGGCTCCTGGTGGCACCCGGAGCCGGACACTGGGTGCAACGCGACCGCCCCGACCTCGTGATCCCCGCCCTCCGGGACTGGTTCGCCAGAGGCTCCGATGCCTAGGCCGCTCGTGCCCGACCGGCGCGCCCGCATCCTCGATGCCGCGGAGCGGATGGTGCTGACCGACGGGTTCGATGCCATGAGCGTCGCCGCGATCGCACGCGCGGCCGGCATCGGCAAGGGCGCGGTCTACCTGGAGTTCGCGGCGAAGCGCGACATCCTCGACGCGCTGCTCCAGCGCGGCACGTCTCGAATCGCCGATGCGGTCGCCCGTACCGCAGGACCGCAGCCCTCGCTCAGTGCCCTCTACCGCGCCACAGCTGCTGCCCTGCTCGGCGACGAGCTCATGACGGCCGCGTTCCTCGACGACGCGGGAGTGCTCGGTGCGCACGTCGCCGCGCAGCCACCCGCCCGGTACCGGATGCGTCACGAACAGGTCGTCGCCGGGATCCGTGAGCTGCAGAAGCAGGGCCGGATCGTGCCAGACGTGGAGCCCGAGGCCCTGGCTCTCGCGTTGTCCAGTGCCACGCTCGGCCTGCTCTCCGCGGCCCGCACCCTGGGGCCCCTCGATCGCGCGACGCTGGAGAGCGCCATCGACACGGTCGGCCGCATGGCCGCGAGCTTCGAGACGGAGTGACATGCATCACGAGACGACAGGCTCCGCAGGAACCCCTCCCCTCCTCCTGCTGCACGGGGGCGGGGTCGCCGGCTGGATGTGGGAGCCGCTGCGCAGTCACCTCGACCCCGCACGGCGGGTCATCCTCCCGGATCTTCCGGGACACGGTGGCAGCGCGACAGCGGACTACGTGTCGCACGAGGAGACGGTCGCGGCGCTCGTCCCGCTGCTGGAGCAGGAGACGCGACCGGCGACCGTCGTCGGGTTCTCCCTCGGCGCCCAGCTCGCCGTCCTGCTCGCGGCACGACGACCGGACCTCGTCGCCGACGCCGTGGTCATCAGCGCTCAGGCGGAACCGCTGCGCGCCGTCGGCCCGACCCTCGCGCTGCTCCGCCTCACGGCAGGGCTCGCCAGGAACGAGCGCTTCGCCCGCCTTCAGGCCCGCGAGCTGTTCATCCCCGACGCGCTGCTCCCCCGCTATCTGGAGACCTCCGCGGCCATCTCGCGCACGACCCTGCTGCGCGCGGTAGAGGAGAACCTCCGTTTCACGCCTCCGCCCGCGTGGCGCGCGCATCCCGGCACCGCCCTGATCCTGGTCGGTGCGGAGGAGAAGCCGATGATGCGCCGCTCCGCCGCGCTGCTGGACCGGGTGCATCCCCGCAGCACCCTCGAGGTCGCCGAGGGGTGCGGACACGGCATCCCCCTGCAACGGCCGGCGAAGCTCGCCGCGCGTCTGGAGGAGCGCCTGGCCACCTGACCGGTGCGTGACCGCTCAGCGGTCGCAGGTCCCCTTCTCCTGGAGCGTCTCGTCCGTGACGATCGCCCCGTCCACGTCGATGTCGATCACGGCCTGGTCGTCGACGATCTCGATTCCCGTCAGGGTGAGGCCGGCCGGCAGCTGGTCCGCGATGCAGACGCGCCGCGGTTCGGTGATGCCCTCGCCGAGGGATCCGAGGGACGAGCCCACACGATCAAGATCGATGTCGACGCCGCCGATGCTCGCCGCCACCGGGGTGAGTTCGAGGTCGCCCTCGACAGCCCCGGGGGTCAGGGTCACGGATACCGGCACCGCGGTGCCGAGCACGTCGAACGAGCCGCCGAGGGTCGCGTTCGGTGCCACGAACTCCACGGTGTCGACAGGGAGTTCCGAGTCGGCGAGCAGAGCGGTGAACTGCTCCTGGTCGATGCGGATGGTGCCGTCCGCGCCGTCGAGGTCGCCGCCCCGCAGCGGAACGCCCGTCGCCGTGACGTCGGCGGCACCGGTGATGCCCTGCAGCGTGACGGCCTCCGTCGACAGGCGCAGGGTGTCGAGACGACCGGCGAGGAGCTGTGGGAGGAGGATCCCCTCGGTCTCGACGTCCAGCTGCTGGTCGGCAGGGAGGTCGAGCTGCTCGATGACGATCGATCGGACGACACCGGGCAGCACCGCACGGGCGACGAACTCGGCCGCGACCACGAGGGCGGCGAGCACGACCACGACGATGAGCACGACCCACGGCCACCGCCGGCGACGACGTGCGGCGCCGCCCCGACCGTCCGCCGCGTCCGGGACCACGAGCGTCGGGTGCTCGTCCGAGGGCTTCGGATACGGGAGGGTGTGGTTGTCGTCGCTCATGGCGCTCCTACATGCGCTCGGGCGCGGACACGCCGAGCAGGTCGAGTCCGTTGCGGAAGACCTGGCCGGCGGCATCGTTCAGCCACAGGCGCGTGCGGTGCACGTCCTCCACCGGGGCCTCGCTCAGCGGGATCACCCGGCAGTTGTCGTACCAGCGGTGGTACAGGCCGGCGAGCTCCTCCAGATAGCGCGCGACGCGGTGCGGCTCCCGCACCTCGGCCGCGAACGCCACGATGCGGGGGAACTCCTGGAGCGCGCCCAGCAGCGCCGCCTCGGTCTCGTGCGTGAGCGTCTCCGGGGCGAAGACGGAGCGGTCGACGCCGGAGTCGGCGGCATTGCGCGCGACGTTGTGGGTACGGGCGTGTGCGTACTGCACGTAGAACACCGGGTTGTCGTTCGTGCGCTTCTGCAGCAGCTCCGGGTCGAGGTCGAGCGGCGAGTCGGCGGGCGAGCGCTCCAGCGAGTAGCGCAGCGCGTCCGTGCCGAGCCAGTCGAGCAGGTCGTCCATCTCGATGATGTTGCCGGCACGCTTGCTGAGGCGGGCGCCGTTGATCGAGACCATCTGGCCGATCAGCACCTGGATGTTCTTCGCGGGGTCGTCCCCCGCCGCCCCCGCGACCGCCTTGAGACGGTGCACGTAGCCGTGGTGGTCGGCGCCCAGAAGGTAGATCTTGTCGCGGAAGCCGCGGTCGCCCTTGTTCAGGTAGTAGGCGGCGTCGGCGGCGAAGTACGTGTACTCGCCGTTCGAGCGGCGGATCACACGGTCCTTGTCATCGCCGAAGTCCGTTGTGCGCACCCAGACGGCGCCGTCCTCGTCGAATACGTGCCCCTGCTCGCGCAGACGGTCGACGGCCTGGTCGATCAGGCTCGACCCCGAGGCGTCCTTCGCGTGGAGGGTGCGCTCGGAGAACCACACGTCGAACGGCACGTTGAAGCGCTCGAGCGAGTTCTTGATCTCCGCGAGCTGGTACTCGTAGCCGAGCTCGCGGGCGACCGTGAGCTGCTCCTCCTCCGGGAGATCGAGCAGGTCGGGGCGCGCGTCGAGCACGCGACCGGCGAGCGTGGCGATGTACTGCCCCGGGTAGCCGCCCTCCGGCGTGGGCTCCCCCTTGGCCGCGGCCAGCACGGACGCGGCGAAGCGGTCCATCTGCACGCCCGCGTCGTTGATGTAGTACTCACGGACCGCGCGGGCGCCGCTCGCGAGGAGCAGGCGCACGATCGCGTCACCGAGGGCCGCCCAGCGCGTGTGCGCGATGTGGAGAGGACCGGTGGGGTTGGCCGAGACGAACTCGACGTTCACGCTGACGCCCTCCTGCGAGAAGTTCGTCCCGTAGGCGGGACCGGCGTCGACGATGACCTTCGCGAGCGCACCGGCGGCGGCGGCGTCGAGACGGATGTTGAGGAAGCCCGGACCGGCGACCTCCACGCTCGCGATGCCGTCCACATCGACCAGTCCGTCGGCGATCTGCTGGGCGAGCTCACGCGGGTTCGTGCCGAAGGGCTTGGCCAGGCGCATGGCGATGTTCGAGGCCCAGTCGCCGTGGTCGCGGTTGCGCGGGCGCTCCAGCACGATGTCGGCGGCGGAGTGGTCGAACGGCTCGCCCGGACGTCGTTCCTCGGCGATGGGGGCGAGGACGGCGAGGAGGGCGTGGGCGAGCGTTTCAGGATTCATAGACTCCCCAGTTTACGGGGGCGCGCCGCCCCTCTCCGCCGCCCCTCGTCGCGAAGAGTTTGCGTTCCACGTTGCGTGATCTACTCTCATGCCATGAACGCCCCCGCCGCCTCTCGTCGACTGCGCATCGCGGGCGTCGCCACCGCTCTTCTCGTCGCCGTCGCCGCGGGGGTCCTCGGAGTCTGGCGCCCCTGGGTTCCGGCGCCGTCGTCCCTCCCCGTCGGCGCGGCAGCCGGAGACGAGTCCATCGCGGTGATCGCTCCCGCGCCGCTCGCGCTCCCGGAGGAGCCGACCATCCTCGTCTTCGGTGATTCCTGGACCTACGGCTCGGCCGCCTCCGACCCCACCCTGGGGTATGCGTACGTGCTCGCCGACCTCCTGCGCGGCACGACCATCGTGGACGGCGTCCGGGGCAGCGGCTACCTCAAGCCCGGCATCGACGGCCCCACCTTCGGCGAGCGCATCGCGGCACTGGACCCGGCGCTCGACCCGGATCTCGTCATCATCCAGGGCTCCATCAACGACCGGGCGCAGGGCGAGGCCGGCTATCGCGACGCCGTGACCGCCGCATGGGACGCGCTGACGGCGCGCTACCCGGAGGCGGCGATCGTCGTGCTCGGGCCCGCGCCGCACGAGCTCCCGGTCGGGGCGCAGACGGCACGGATCGATCGGGACCTCGCGGCTCTCGCCTCGGCCCGCGGCTGGTGGTACATCTCCCCGATCGAGCGGGACTGGATCACCGACGAGAACTATCTCGCCGTCATCGACGTGGAGGTCGGGCGCAAGCATCCGTCCACCGACGGCCACCGCTACCTGGCGGAGAAGCTGGCCGCAGCGCTCGACGAACTGCGCGCCGCGCCGGTCACGGAGGCCGGTGGGTCGGAGACCACCCCCGACGAGTGATATTGTCGATCGGTACGCCTCCGTAGCTCAGTGGATAGAGCGCCGGTTTCCGGTACCGTAGGTCGCAGGTTCGACTCCTGTCGGGGGCACGTACAGCAAGAGGGATCGTCCAGACGGACGGTCCCTCTTCTCGTGCGCCCAGGGTCCCGTCAGCAGCCCCGACGCACGTACCGGTAGCCTGGATCCGTGCCCTCCCTCCTCATCGCCGGTTCGACGCGCGCTCCGCGCCGTCTGTCGTCCGCGACGCCGATGACGGAGTGGATGCGCGTGGTCCTGCACCCCGGCACGAACGGGTGGACGAGCGTCTGGGGCACCCTCTCGCACGGCGAGATCGCGGGCTGCCCGCCGCCACAGGGATAGGCCGCACCCGGACGGGTGCGGCGACATCGCGTCACCCATCCACCTGCCGTGAGGTACCCCTGTGTCTTCTTCGCCGTCCCCTGCCCGTTTCCGTCTCGCGCCGCATGAGCTCTGGCGCGGCATCCGCTCCACCGCCCGCAGCGACGTGCTCGGCGGCGGTCTGCTGCTGACCGCCACGCTCGCCGCCCTGATCCTCGCCAACTCCCCCGCCGCCCCGTGGTACGAGGCGATCAGGGACTTCCGCTTCGGTATCCCGGAGTGGCACCTCGAGCTCAGTGTCGGTGCCTGGGCCGCCGACGGCCTCCTCGCGGTGTTCTTCTTCGTCGTCGGTCTGGAACTGAAGGAGGAGTTCGTGGCCGGGCGCCTGCGCGATCCGCGCCGTGCCGCGCTTCCGATCGCCGCCGCGGTCGGCGGCGTGGTCGTCCCTGCCCTGCTGTTCGTCGCGATCAACGCGGCCTCGGGCGCCGACGTGCTGCGCGGGTGGGCGATCCCCACGGCCACGGACATCGCGTTCGCGATCGCCGTGCTCGCCGTGGTCGGCCGCTTCCTCCCGCCGGCCCTGCGGGTGTTCCTGCTGACCCTCGCGATCATCGACGACCTGATCGCCATCACGATCATCGCCACCTTCTACACCGAGACCATCAGCTTCCCCTGGCTGATCCTCGCGCTCCTCCCCCTCGCAGGCTTCGCGCTCGCCGTGCAGAACGGCATCCGATCCTGGTGGATCCTGCTCCCCCTCGCTCTCGCCGTGTGGGCATTCGTGCACGCCTCGGGGGTGCACGCGACGGTCGCCGGCGTGCTGCTCGGCTTCATGGTGCCGGTGCGCCCGACGGACCGCGCGCGGGTGCGCACCGGAACGGACGGCGACGGTGCCCCGGTGTACGACGGGCTCGCCGCGCACTTCGCCGACCGCTGGGGCATCGTCGCGACCCTCGTCGCCGTGCCGGTGTTCGCGTTCTTCGCGGCCGGGGTCGAGATCGGCGGCATGGACGGCCTCGTCTCGGCGCTGACCGATCCGATCACGATCGGGATCATCGTGGGGCTCGTGCTCGGGAAGCCCATCGGCATCCTGCTCACGACCTTCCTGTTGAGCCGCGTGCCGGCCCTGCGCCTCGATGAGTCGCTGCGCTGGCCGGATCTCGCGGGCATGTCCCTGCTCGCGGGCATCGGGTTCACGGTCTCGCTGCTTGTGGGAGAACTCGCGTACGGCAGCAGCAGCGTCGCGGACGATCACGTGAAGATCGGCGTCCTCGTCGGCTCGCTCCTCGCCGCGGTCCTCGGTGGCCTGGTGCTCGCGGCCCGCAGCCGTCGTGCGCGTGCGGAGACCGGGGCCCTCTCCGAGAGGTGAGCACCCGCTCTACGCTCTCCTGCGCCGTTCGTCAACGCCCTGAGTGATCCTCGAGGCGGTGCTTAGCGTCGGTCACCCCGACGCAGCGAAGGAGCACCCGATGAAGGCGATGACCTACCGCGGACCGTACAAGATCCGGGTCGAGGAGAAACCCGATCCGACGATCCAGCATCCGAACGACGCCATCGTGCGGGTCACGAGGGCTGCCGTCTGCGGATCGGATCTCCACCTCTTCCACGGCATGATGCCCGACACCCGCATCGGGCACACCTTCGGTCACGAGATCGTCGGGGTGGTGGAGGTGGGCTCCTCGGTGGAGACGCTGCGCCCTGGCGACCGGGTGATGGTGCCCTTCAACATCTACTGCGGGTCGTGCTACTTCTGCCGTCGCGGCCTCTTCTCGAACTGCCACAACGTGAACCCGAACGCGACCGCCGTCGGCGGGATCCACGGCTACTCGCACACGACTGGCGGGTACGACGGCGGGCAGGCCGAGCGCGTCCGTGTGCCGTTCGCCGATGTCGGCCCGTCGGTGATCCCGGAATGGCTCGCCTCGGAGGATGCGCTGCTGCTCACAGACGCGTTCTCCACGGGCTACTTCGGTGCTCAGCAGGGTGACATCGCCGAAGGGGACACGGTGGTCGTGTTCGGCGCCGGTCCCGTCGGCCTCGCCGCCGCGCGCTCGGCCTGGTTCCTCGGCGCGGGGCGCGTCATCGTCGTCGACCACCTGGACTACCGGCTCGAGAAGGCCAGGCAGTTCGCCTTCGCCGAGACGATGCACCTCCATGAGGTCGGTGACATCGTCCTCGCCCTGAAGAAGGCGACCGGCTACCTCGGCGCCGACGTGGTGATCGACGCGGTCGGCGCGGAGGCGGACGGCAGCGTCGTCCAGCACGTGACCGGCGCGAAACTGAAGCTGCAGGGCGGCTCCCCCGTCGCCCTGAACTGGGCCATCGACAGCGCGCGCAAGGGAGGGACGGTCTCGATCCTCGGGGCTTACGGGCCGCTGGTCACCTCCGTCCGTCTCGGGGACATCATCAACAAAGGCCTCACGGTGCGTGGCAACCAGGCACCCGTGAAGAGGCAGTGGCCGCGACTGCTCGAACACATCCAGGCGGGGCACATCCGGCCGTCCGAGCTGCTCACCCATCGCTTCCCGCTGGAGCATATCGCCGAGGCCTACCATGTGTTCTCGTCCAAGCTCGACGACTGCATCAAGCCGCTCATCGTCGTCGGAGAGGAATGACCATGCCGTACGAAGGATCTCGCCCCCTCCCCGCGCCGACCCCCGACGAGCTGCGCGCCCGGATCCCGGGCTGGGGCGCCGACCTCGCCCCCGAGCACCGCCGCACCTGGCAGCAGCTGGACGATGTCGGCGACACGGGCGCCCATTGGGACCTCCCGGAGCGTCAGGGCCCCGACCGCGGCCGCGAGCGCTCGATCGAACACGGCATGCTGCCCCCGGTCTGGGGCACCGCGCAGCCGTTGCACGGCGTGTCCGGAGCCATCCGGCGCGTGGCCTACGATCGGTTCAGCGAGACGAAGAACACCCGCTGGCTGCTGCTCGTCCTGGGAGACCGTGTGGACGCCGTGACGGCGCACGCCCGCTCCCTGGTGACCCGGCGACCGGACGATCCGATCACCCAGACCGGCGTTCTCGCGGAACCCCGTCACCGTCCGCTCGCATCACGGTTCGGACGAGGCCGCATCGATCTCCGGCACACGTGGCTCGACCCGATCATCGTCGTCGGGCCCTGGGCGCTGACGGCGGTCCTGGGCGTCCGCGCTCTCCGCCGCCTCGGCCGCCGGCACTGAGCCGGGACCGAGCCGGCGGCGTGTGAGGCTCAGCGCTGCCGGATCTCTGCGGTGACGACCTCAGGACGGAGGTCGAGCCGCCGCAGCAGCTGCGCGTTGAGGGCCACCACGATCGTCGACAGCGACATCAGCACCGCACCCACGGACATCGGCAGCACGAAGCCGATCGGCGCGAGCACCCCCGCGGCGAGCGGCACGGAGAGCAGGTTGTACCCCGCCGCCCACCAGAGGTTCTGCTTCATCTTCCGGTAGGAGGCACGGGACAGCTCGATGACCGACAGCACGGCGCGGGGGTCGTCGCCCGCGAGGATGACCCCCGCGGAAGCGATCGCCACGTCGGTCCCTGCGCCGATCGCGAGACCCACGTCGGCCTGGGCGAGCGCGGGCGCATCGTTCACGCCGTCTCCCACCATCGCGACCTTGCGGCCCTCGCGCTGCAACTCCTGCACCTTCGCCGCCTTGTCCTCCGGCCGGACGCCGGCGAACACGCGGTCGATGCCGAGGTCCGTCGCGACGGTGTGCGCGACGGCCTCCGCGTCACCGGTGATCATCACGACCTGGACGCCGACCGCATGCAACGCATCGACCGCGTCCCGCGACTCCGGACGCACCTCGTCCGCGAGCTTGAGCGCCCCGACGACCTGGCCGTCACGCAGCACGTGCAGGATGATCGCACCGTCTGCACGCCAGCCCTCCGCGACGGGGAGCTCCTGGGCGTCCTCCTCCGTGAGCAGATGCGGGCCGCCGACCCGGATCACGGCTCCGTCCACCGTCGCGGTCACACCGACCGCAGGAGAAGACGAGAAGTCGCGGCTGGCCGGCACCGGGAGCTCCTTGTCGCGCGCAGCGCGCACGATGGCCTTCGCCAGCGGATGCTCGCTGTCGGCCTCGGCGGCCGCGGCGAGCGCCAGCACCTCGTCCGCGGTCTCCGCGCCGGCCACCGACACCTCGGACACGACGGGCTCGCCCTTGGTCAGGGTGCCGGTCTTGTCGAACAGCACGGTGTCGACGGTGCGCATGCTCTCCAGGGCGAGCCGGTCCTTCACGAGGACGCCGCCGCGCGCCGCACGCTCGGTCGCGATCGACACGACGAGCGGGATGGCCAGTCCCAGTGCGTGCGGGCAGGCGATCACGAGGACGGTGATCGTGCGGATCACGGCGTCATCCGGCAGACCGACGGCGCTCCACACGACGGCGGTGATCACGGCGGCACCCAACGCGAACCAGAACAGCCAACCCGCGGCCGTGTCGGCGAGGCGCTGCGCGCGAGACGAGGAGTTCTGCGCTTCCGTGACGAGCCGCTGGATCCCCGCGAGCGTCGTGTCGTCGCCGGTCGCGGTGATCTCCACGCGCAGCCCGGAGTCGGTGGCGACGGTGCCCGCGGTCACGGGGTCGCCGGTCGCACGGGTGACCGTACGGGACTCCCCCGTCACCATGGACTCGTCCATCGAGGCGCGGCCGTCGACGATGCGACCGTCCGCGGGGATGCTGCCGCCGGGGCGCACCACCACGACGTCTCCCACGCGGAGGTCCGAGGGAGAGACGCGCACGACCTGATCGCCCTCGACGCGCTCCGCCTCGTCCGGCAGGAGGGCGGCCAGCGAGTCGAGGGCGGAGGTGGTCTGTGCGAGCGACCGCATCTCGATCCAGTGCCCCAGCAGCATGATGACGATCAGCAGGGCGAGCTCCCACCAGAAGTCGAGCTCGTGGTGCAGGAGGCCGACGCTCGCTCCCCACGAGGCGACGAACGCCACGGTGATCGCGAGACCGATGAGCAGCATCATCCCGGGCTTGCGCGCACGGATCTCGCTGACGGCGCCGGTGAGGAACGGCTTCCCTCCCCACACGTACATGACGGTGCCGAGGACCGGCGACACCCATGCCAGGCCCGGGATGTCGGGGAGCGGGTAGCCGAGGATCATCGCGAACATGCCCGAGAGCAGCACGGTGGGGACCGCGAGGACGAGCATGATCCAGAACAGCCGCCGGAACTGGGCGACGTGGTCGCCATGACCGCCATGGCCCCCGTGACCTCCGTGTCCCTCGTGATCCCCGTGCCCGGTGTGCCCGGTGTGTCCTGCGTGGTCCGTGTGGTCTCCGTGCGCGGTGTGGTCCGCGTGTTCGGAGTGGCTCGTCTGCGTCCCGGTCCCGGCTGCCGCGGGGTGGCCGTGCGCGGAATGGTCGTGGTGCGAGGTGCTCATGTCTTCCCTCCAACGTCGATGATGCCGTGCGGGGCCGATTCTGTCGCGGCCCCGCACGGATGGGGGCTCAGGCCGCCCTGGTGTACTTCGCGGGATCGGCGTCGAACGCCGGCCCGCAGCCCGCGCAGCAGAAGTAGTAGCGCGTGCCCTCGTGGTCGCGGTACAGGCCCGCGGCCTCGGCGGTCGCGATCACCACGGGTGTTCCGGCCATCACCGGGCATTCGGCCATGCTCTCGGCCGGCACGGCGAGCAGGTCGGTGCGCCCGTCGGCGGAGACGCCGCTCTGGCGCGGGACGCTGCAGCAGGATCCTGCGGAGGAATCGGACATGTCGGTGCTCCTCTGTCGTTCGTTCACGGGGTGTCCACCGCCCTGCTGCGGAAGGACCGCAGGCGGAGGCTGTTGCCGACGACGAAGACGCTGGAGAACGCCATCGCCGCACCGGCGAGCATGGGGTTGAGCAGGCCGAGCGCCGCGAGCGGGATCGCCGCGACGTTGTAGGCGAAGGCCCAGAACAGGTTGCCCTTGATCGTGCCGAGCGTGCGGCGGGACAGGCGGATCGCGTCGGCGGCACTGCGGAGGTCGCCGCGGACGAGGGTGATGTCGCTCGCCTCGATCGCCGCGTCGGTTCCGGTCCCCATCGCCATCCCGAGGTCCGCCTGCGCGAGGGCCGCCGCGTCGTTCACGCCGTCCCCGACCATCGCGACGACCTTGCCCTCGTCCTGAAGCCGGCGCACGACGTCGACCTTGCCCTGGGGCAGCACCTCGGCGATCACCTCGGTGATCCCGACCTCGCGTGCGATCTGCTCCGCCACCGCGCGGTTGTCACCGGTGAGCAGGACGGGGGTCAGCCCCAGTGCGCGGAGCTGCGCCACCGCCTCCGCACTCGTGGCCTTGACCGTATCGGCGACGACGAGCACTCCGCGGGCCCGGCCATCCCAGCCCACCGCGATCGCGGTCGTGCCCTGAGCCTCCGCCTCGGTCGTGGCCGCTCTCAGCCCTGCGGACAGGTGCTGCGACCAGTCGGCGAGCAGCGAGGTGCGTCCCACGACGACGGCGTGACCGTCCACGATGCCCTGGACACCCTTGCCCTCGATGTTCCCGAACTCCTCGACGGCCGGCAGGGCGCCGAGTTCGCGGGTGGCCGCGGCCGCCACAGCCTGAGCGATCGGGTGCTCGGAGGCGTCTTCGAGGGCGCCGGCCAGCCGCAGCAGCTCCTCGCGCTCCACCCCGTCGTCGGTGTGCACCGCGGTCAGCGTCATGCGACCGGAGGTGACCGTCCCCGTCTTGTCGAGCACGATCGTGTCGACCTTCCTGGTCGACTCCAGCACCTCGGGGCCCTTGATGAGGATGCCCATCTGGGCGCCGCGACCGGTGCCGACGAGCAGGGCGGTCGGCGTGGCCAGACCCAGCGCGCAGGGGCAGGCGATGATGAGCACCGCGACCGCGGCGGTGAACGCGGCGGACGCAGGGAATCCGGCCGCCAACCAGGCCACCAGCGTGCCGAGGGCGATGACGATCACGATCGGCACGAAGATCCCGGAGACCTTGTCGGCGAGCCTCTGGACCTCGGCCTTCCCGGTCTGCGCGTCCTCCACTAGCCGCGCCATCTGCGCGAGCTGGGTGTCGGCGCCGACCCGGGTCGCACGGACCACCAGCCGTCCGCCGGCGTTCACGGTGGCTCCGGTGACGGCATCGCCCGCGCCGACCTCCACGGGCACCGACTCACCGGTGAGCATGGAGGCGTCGACCGCGGACGAGCCGCCGACCACGACACCGTCGGTGGCGATCTTCTCCCCTGGACGCACGACGAACTGGTCCCCGACCCGCAGCTCGCTCGTCGGGATCCGCGTCTCGACGCCGTCGCGGAGCACGGCGACCTCCTTCGCGCCGAGTTCCAGCAGCGCGCGGAGCGCCGCACCGGCCTGCCGCTTCGAGCGCTTCTCGAAGTAGCGCCCGGCGAGGATGAACGTGGTCACCCCGGCTCCGACCTCGAGGTAGATGTTGGCAGCACCGTCGCTGGGCGCCACGGTCAGCTCGAACGGGTGCGTCATACCTGGCATCCCGGCGGTGCCGAAGAAGAGCGCGTACAGCGACCACAGCAGCGCGGCGAGCGTGCCCATCGAGATGAGCGTGTCCATCGTGGCCGCTCCGTGCCGGAGGTTGATCCAGGCCGCCTTGTGGAACGGCCAGGCCGCCCACACGATCACAGGTCCCGCGAGCGCGAGCGACAGCCACTGCCAGTACGTGAACTGGAGCGCCGGGATCATCGCCATCGCGATGACCGGGACGGTGAGCACGACGGCGGCGATCAGCCGCTGCCGCAGCGCGGTGAGCTCCGGATCCGGCTGCTCTCCGTCGGGCTGCGCACCCTCCGGCGCGGGAGGCGCAGGGACGACGGCGGTGTAGCCGGTCTTCTCGACCTCGGCGATGAGCAGGGCGGTGTCGACGCCCGCCGGCACCGTGACGCTCGCCTTCTCGGTCGCGTAGTTCACGGTGGCGGTGACGCCGTCGAGACGATTGAGCTTCTTCTCGATCCGCATCGCGCACGACGCGCAGGTCATGCCGCCGATCTCCAGCTCCACACTGGTCGCGGATGGGGTGTCCATCAGGACCGTACCGCCTGGTAGCCCGCCTCGTCCACGGCGGCCAGCACGGCCGTGTCGTCGACGGGGGCGGAGCTGCGCACCACGAGTCTCCCGCTCTGCGCGCTGACATCGATACCCTCGACACCGGGGATGCGCGACACCTCGTCGCGGATCGCCATCTCGCAGTGGCCGCACGTCATTCCGGTGACCTGGTACTCGCTCGTGCTCATCATGCTTTCCTTTCCTCGGGATACCCCCCTGGGGTACTCCTTCGGCACAACCTTATACCCTCCGCGGGTATTCCCGCACGCCCGGGCGGCAACGGGACTCGTCCGCTCCGGGTGAGGGACGCTCGGCATCCGACGCCGCGCCTGGGAGGATCGCGGTCATGGACTCCACTCCCCTGTCATCCTGGCGGGACACCACCACGCGCCGCGCCATCGAGGCGTTCGTCGCCGCCGCGACCACCGGCCCGGAGGCCGTCCCCGTCGAAGAACGGATCGCCGTGTTCGACAACGACGGCACACTGTGGTCGGAGAAGCCCATGCCCACCCAGCTGCACTACGTGGTCGAGCGCTGGCGCGAGGCGGCCACCCGCGACCCGTCCCTCGCCGAGAACCAGCCGTACCGCGCGGCGGTGACCGGTGACCTCGCCTGGCTCGGCACCGCGATCGACAAGCACTACGCCGGCGACGACTCGGACCTCGGTGTCATCATCCAGGCGCTCCTGGGGCTGACCGACGGTGTCAGCGTGGAGGACTACGCCCGTTCGGTCACGGAGTTCTACCGCTCCGCGCAGCACCCGATCCTCGGTCGCCCGTACGCGGATTCCGTGTACACGCCGATGGTGGAGCTGCTGCGCTACCTCGAAGCCCATGGCTTCACCTGCTACATCGTCTCCGGCGGCGAGCGCGACTTCATGCGGCCGATGACCCAGGCGAACTACGGCGTCCCTCCTGAGCGCGTGATCGGCTCGGCGCTCGGGCTCACCTACGACGAGAAGGATGCCAGCGTCCGCTACTCGTCCGCCCTGGCGTTCTTCGACGACGGTCCGGAGAAACCGGTGCGGATCTGGAGCCGGATCGGTCGGCGTCCGCTGCTCGCCGCCGGCAACTCCAACGGGGACATGCCCATGCTCGACTTCGCGCACGGCGGCCCTCGCCGCGGACTCGCGCTGCTGATCCATCACGACGACGCGGGCCGCGACGACACCCCCTACGACACGGGAGCCGAGAAGGCCCTGCGCGCAGCCGACGACCGCGGCTACACCGTGGTCAGCGTCAAGGACGACTGGGCGTCCGTGTTCCCCGACCGCGCCTGAGTCGGGCGGTGCCGGGCGGTCAGAGGGCGCAGCGGAAGCCGATGTGGGTCATGGCGGTGTCCTCTGCCTGCGCCGATCGCGCGGCAGGGCGGTAGCGGAGGCAGTACTCCGGAGCGCAGAGGTGCGAGCCGCCCTTGAGCACGCGGCGCGGGATGGGCGACCCGGGCTCGGAGGACAGCAGGCTCGCGCGATGTCCCGCCTCGACGCCCACGGCTCCCGGCGGTACATGTCGGTGCGTCCAGTAGTCCGCCGTCCATTCCCACACGTTGCCGATCATGTCGTGCAGGCCGTAGCCGTTGGCGGGGAACGAGGCCACCGGAGCGGTGCCAATCCACCCGTCGGCGCCATCGTTCCGGTACGGGAAGGCACCCTGCCAGGTATCCGCCATGAGGGTGCCGTCCAGCTTCGTGTCCTCCCCCCAGGCGAAGCGGGCACCGACGAGGCCACCGCGCGCCGCCCATTCCCACTCCGCCTCGGTGGGCAGGCGCCTGCCGGCCCACGCGGCGTAGGCGACGGCATCGGGGTACGCGACCTGCACGACCGGATGATCGAGACGGTCATCGATCGACGAGGTCGGCCCGAAGGGATGCCGCCAGGACGCCCCGGGCTCCCACCGCCACCACTGACGCCAGTCGCGAAGGTCGACGGGACCGCGTGTCGGCGTGAAGACCATGGCCCCGGGGACGAGGTCATCCGGGTGCACGCCTGGGTAGTCGGCAGGGTCCATCGGCCGCTCGGCGATCGTGACGTAGCCGGTGTCCTCGATGAAGGCCGCGTACTGGCGATTGGTCACGGGATGCTCGTCCAGCGTGAACGGCTCCACGCGCCGCTCGTGGACGGGCCCCTCCTCCGGGTAGAACTCGTCCGACCCCATGAGGAGCGTGCCGCCGGGGACCTCGATCATCGCCGTCATGCCCTCATGCTAGGCCTCGGCCCGCTCCGGTCGATCACTCGCGCGACAGCATCGCCGCTGCCTCGAGTTCCATATCGAGATACTGCTCCGTGCTCACGTCCACCGCCACGCCCAGGAGCTTGCCGCCGGTGAACGGGAACGGGTTGCGGTACTGCGCGCTCACCGGGTCGGCGCTGTCCCACCCGACGCAGAGTCCGTCGCCGCAGAGCGTGAACTTCCCGACCTGCGCCCGCATCGGACCTGACGCCACCGCGCGATCGTCGACGTACAGCGTGGTCGTGCCGACGGACTCGCCGTGCTCCCCCGCCCCCTCGCGGACGAACTCCACGCCGAGGGTATGCGGGCCAGGGGTGAGCTCGTCCGAGGTGAACGACTGCTCCGGCGGGATTCCGAGGAAGTTGTACACGTAGACGAGCCTGTTGTCCTTGAGGAACAGCGAGTGCCCGCCGAAGCGCGAGCCGTGCGCGAAGAGCACGCCCTCGGCACCCTCGTCGAGCACGACGTCGGCGATGATCTTGTAGGAGCGCCCTCGGACGTTCACCGCGACGCTCTCCGGTACCGCCGCGGTGCCGGGGAAGTACACATACCGATCCCGGGGCGCCTCGGCCTGGGGCCGCGGGACCGTCAGGATCTCGCGAGCGGAGCGGTCATCGAGCGGAAGGGCGAAGTTCGCCTCCGCCTCGGCGAACCATGCGGTGATGAGCTCCTGCAGCTTCTCCGGGTGGGTCGCGGCGAGGTCGTTCGACTCGGAACGGTCCTCCGCCACGTGATACAGCTCCCACACGTCGTCGTCGAAGTGGCCCTTGCCGCTCAGCGGCGCGTGTACGGCGGCGGCCTTCCAGCCGTCCTTCCAGATGCCCCTCGTGCCGAGCATCGAGTAGTACTGCACCGTCTTCTGCGTCGGACCGTCCGGCGCCGCGTCGAAGGACGACTTCATCGAGACGCCGTCGAGCGGTCTCTGCGGCACCCCACGGTAGGACTCCGGCATCTCGATGCCGATGACGTCGAGCACTGTCGCCACGACGTCCACCGAGTGGTGGTACTGGTGGCGCAGCTCCCCCTTCGCCGCGATCCCCTTCGGCCAGTGCACGACCATCGGGTCGCAGGTGCCGCCGGAGTACTGGGAGTAGCGCTTGAACATCTGGAACGGCGTGGAGAACGCGGCCGCCCACCCGGTCGGATAGTGGTTGTAGGTGTCCGCGGAGCCGAGGGTGTCGATCATCGCGAGGTTCTCGGCGAGATCGTCGGGGTAGCCGTTGAAGAACTTGTTCTCGTTCACGGAGCCGTCCGGTGATCCCTCCCCCGAGGCGCCGTTGTCGGCGCAGTAGAAGATGATCGTGTTGTCCAGCTGCCCCGTCTCCTCCAGGTAGTCCACGATCCGACCGACCTGGGCATCCGTGTACTCGGAGAAGCCCGCGAACACCTCCGCCATGCGGGCGAACAGCCTCCGCTCGTCGTCGCTCAGCTCCGCCCAGGGGCGCACGTGGTCGGCCGGGTTCGCCGCGTCCTCCGGCAGCGGATTGAGCGGCGTCAGCCGCGTGCCCTCCGGCAGCACGCCCTTCTCGATCATGCGGGCGAGCACCCACTCGCGATAGGCGTCGTAGCCGTCGTCGAAAGCACCCTTGTACTTGTCGATGTACTCCTGCGGCGCGTGGTGCGGAGCGTGGTTCGCGCCGGGACAGAACCACATGTACCAGGGCTTCGAGGGGTTCGAAGCCTGCTGGTTCCGGATCATCGCGAGCGCCTGGTCGGCGAGATCCTTCGACAGGTGATACCCGTCCTCGGGGCGGTACGGCTGCTCGATGAAGTGGTTGTCCTCGACGAGATCGGGGTACCAGTTGTTCGTCTCGCCACCGAGGAAGCCGTAGAACCGGTCGAACCCGAGCTGCAGCGGCCACATCGAGCGGCTGCCTCCCGGCGCGATGTCCTCCTCCGGGACGTTGTGGTCTTTGCCGAGCCAGAACGTGCTGTAGCCGTTCTCCTGCAGCACCTGCCCGATCGTCGCGCACTCCGCCGGGAGCCGTCCCGCGAAGCCCGGGAAGCCGTTGGTGCCCTCCATGATCACGCCGGCGCGATTGACGTGGTGGTTGCGCCCCGTGAGCATGGTGGACCGCGTCGGCGAGCACAGCGCCGTGGTGTGCCACTGCGTGTAGGTGAGGCCCCCGGCGGCCAGACGATCCATGGTCGGCATCGCGATGCGACCGCCGTACGGCGACCAGGAGGCGAGCCCGGTGTCGTCGTAGAGCACGACGAGGACGTTCGGTGCTCCGTCCGGCGCCTTCCGCAGCTCGTACGGCGACCAGTCGGGACGGGAGTCGCGGACGTCCAGCGTGATCTCGCCCGAGAAGTCTGCGTTGAATTCCGACATCGTCTCTCCTTCGTTCAGGGCGCGTCCGCGCTCCTCGGCACGAGTCTTCCGAGCCGGCGTCCGTGTGGACAACGGTTCTCACCCGGGAAGGGTGATCTCAGTGGCGTCATCCTCGACCGGCTCGTCCGTCTCATCCGCTGCGGAGTCCGGACGGCGCAGCAGTTCCACGAGGACCGTCAGCACGAGGACGCCGATCGCCACGCCGACCACGGCACCGAAGGTCACAGGGCGCGTCGCCACGAGGATGAGCACACCGATCGCCATCCCCGCGATGAGGATCGCGCCCCGATAGCGGTCGACCGCCCGCCCGAATCGTCCCGTGGATATCCCCCGAGCCTCCGCCGCCTCGCGCAGCGCCCCGAAGCCGCTCTCGGTCGCACCGCGCACCGTCGAGGCGCTGCGGCTCGATCCGGCCAGCCAGGCCCAGAGCGCGATGAGCGCGCCGACGAGAGCGAGGGCGACGATGGTGGACTCGAGGAGCGCCGTGAGCTGATCGAAGAGGGATTCGGCCGCCGCAGCCGTCATGATGGACGGACTGACGGCGCTGACGAAGAACCCGCGTCCGATCCCCATCCCGGCGGCGGGGAGCAGGAAGACGACGGCGAAGCCCGCGCTCGTCCAGAACAGCGCCCGCGGCCGGTCCACCGCCAGCAGCACGCCGAGCACGACGAGGCCGAGCACGACCCAGGGCAACCAGAACCCTGCGGCCACCGCGATCTGGTAGACCGTGCGCACCAACGCCAGGGCGTCCGCCTGCACCACCGGGATGGTGCGATCGATCACGGGGATGAGGTCGGCCACGCCGGCCCCACGCTCGGCGAGAGCCTCCTTGACGCGTTCCACGACCGCCCCCACGTCCACCGAGAGCACGCCGTCGTCGCTCAGCTGCAGTGCGGTGCCCGGGTCGTCCTGGAGGATCGCGACGGCACGCTCATGCGTGAAGCGCAGCGACTCCGCCCAGATGTCGGCGAACTGCTGCGACGACACCACCTCGTGCACGACACTGTCGATCAGCGACGACAGCCCGGACGCGGCCGGTGCTTCCAGGAGCCCGAGGGCGGCTGTGGCGCGGTGCGGCAGATCGAGGGCGCGCAGCCCATCGAAGAGCTCTCCGACCACCGCATCCAGGTCGACCTGCTCATCGATGGCGGTCGTCACCTGATCGGCGACGAAGTCCTGGACGTCCGGGTCCTGGGCCAGTGGAGCGAACGTCGCGACGAACCGATCCGCATCGACGAGCTGCAGCCGCGCCCACGTCCCCATCGCCGCGATCGGTGCGAGGAGCACTGCGACGACGAGCACGATCCCGGCGATGATGCTCCGGGCCGAGACCCGGCGTCGAGGGCGACGCAGCTCCTCGTTCTCCTGCTCCAGCGCGCGCAATCGTTCCCGCAGATCGTCGATCTCGCTCATGGGCGCCTCGTCTCGATCGTCGCGGGCGCTCAGCCCAGCAGCTTCTGCTTCGCCGCGGTGAACTCCTCCTCCGTCAGCACACCGGAGGCCTTCAGCGACCCGAGCTCCTGCAGCTTGGCGATCAGGTCGTCCGCCGGTGCGGGCGGCGCGGCCGGCGGGGACGCCGGCGGCGCATACCGCGCAGCCGCGGTGCGGGCCGCGTCGTCCATCTGGGCCTGTTGCTGAGCGGCCTCATACTGCTGCTGCTCGTACTCGCTCTGCGCGCGGCGCTCCTGGTGCCGCATGGCGGCTCCCTGCACCGCGGTCGCCGTTCCGGCGACCACCGCGGTCCGTGCGGCGAGACCGATGAGCCCCGGCCGGCCGAATCTCCGCAAGGGCATGTCATTCACCTTCCTGTTCGAGGATGTCCATCACCGCGTTCACGACGGGAGCCGGAATGCGCTCGGTGCGCAGCACCTGGCCTCCCGCGGCGGCGACATCCTGGGCCAGGGTCCGGGCGAACAGGAGTTCCAGGACCACCACGGCCGCGGATCGTCCCGGTGGCACGACCTCCGCCAGAGCGAGGACGTCGTCCTCACTCGCGAGTCCGGCGACGATCGGCTCGAGCCCGCCGAGCGCCGGGGACCCGTCGCCCTCGTCCAGTTCGAGGATGTCGAGCTCCCCGTCCGCCGTCCTCGTCACCAGCACGAAGTCCAGCACGCGCACGACACCGCTCGACACGAGGTCGGTCAGCGCCCCGAACGTCGCCGGGTCCGGCCGGTCGCCGTCGAAGCCCACGAGGTAGAACTCGACGGGCCCGAATCGGAACTCCTCCATGTCGCCACCCTTCGTCCGGCAACAGGATGGCACCGCGACCGTGGGGCGCGTACCCCCTCTCACCCGCTCCGGGTGAGAGGGGGTACTCGGGCTCTCGCGCGGCTGTCACCATCGAGGACGGAGTGATGGAGGATCGAGGGCGGTCATGAGAAGCCGGGTGCTGGGCGGCGTCGCGTTCGTCGTGATCGAGCTCCGCCGCGAGCACCCCGGACCACCGGTTCTCGAGCCACTCCTGCGGCAGGTCGAAGCAGGCACCCTGCGCGTGCTGGACTTCCTCGTGGTGCGGCGAGACGACCGGC